>Ga0208899_1000825_pt1 | contig 22670 bp, 30 predicted proteins | sample VirMetDEL_Nov_24_FD_184518 | JGI IMG/M metagenome (GOLD analysis project Ga0208899, IMG submission 184518) | Aqueous microbial communities from the Delaware River and Bay under freshwater to marine salinity gradient to study organic matter... | ecosystem: Environmental > Aquatic > Marine >... | reverse complement strand
TTGCATCACTACTTATTACTTCAAAATGGTCGGCTGTTTCAACAGTTGTTCCACCGACACATACTACATCATTACCAGCATCAACAAATAACATATTAGCATTGCCGTCAGATTCAACGCGGAAGTCAGAGTCCAAACCCGCTTCATTTACTACTATGCCCCTACCAAACTGAGCTTCGCCTGAATTTGCTAAAGTTAAAATTGATGTGCCGTCTGGGGATGATAATGTTGGTGTAGATACACTAGAATTAAACGTAGCCGTACCTGTTGAAGTAATAGTAAAATCTGTTTGACCTTGTCTACCAATTCTAAAGTCGTCTTGATTAACGTCTATTCTATAAAAATCATAAGTACCATCATGGTCAGCAGCAGTTGCTAATCTTATTTCTCCACCCTCTTCATTACCTGTAGCACCACCTGCTATTGTGATTGATTTATTACCTGCATCTGTAGCACCTATTAGTAAATCACCATTGATTAACGTAGAGCCTTGCACATCAAAAGTAGTTGAAGGTGTCCCAGTCCCAACCCCAACCCTATTATTACCACCATCCACAAACAGCATATTAGCGTTGCCGTCAGACTCAACTCTGAAGTCTGCGTCTACACCATTTTCGTTAAATACCGCATGTTTATCTGCAAGAGGGAATGTTGTTAAAGTTCCTCCAACAGCTAGGGTCATTCTAGTTGTAGATGAAGGCTGGAAATTTATAGTTGCTGTTGACGAGTTTGAAGCAATATTTGAGTTGCTACCATCAAATGAAAATTGTAAATTACCTGCATCTGGTTTTGCTAAAACTATACTTGCGGTACTAGCAGTAAGTGTTGCTCCTGTTGCAGCTATTGTAGAATTAAACGTAGCCGCACCTGCCGCTGACATATCAAGGGTGAGGGCTGTGATGGTTGAGCCGTTATCGTTGCCTAAAAATCTCATATCTTTGTCAGATGTAGTAGTAATTAAAACTGCATTACCGTTACCATCGTTTTGTATTTCAAGTATTCCTGTAGTTCCATCTTGAAATTTCCAATCTCCACCATCAGCATTAAGTATGATGTCACTTGCAACGTCTAGTGTAAAGTCTCCAGAACTTAAAGCCAGAGTAGTCCCATTTAGCGTAAAGTTATCTACTGCAAGAGAGCCGAATATTCCTGCCGCACCATTAACATTACCCATGTTGACAAGATTACGTCCACTATCAATAACTGCCGTGCCGCCTACATTATAAGAGCCGCCTGTAATTACCGCTGTAGTAGTAACACCTGCATTAAAAGTAGCCGCACCTGCCGCTGACATATCAAGGGTGAGGGCTGAAATTACTGAACCATTATCGTTGCCTCTAAAGACAATATCTCCATCTGAAATAGGATTAAAAATACGGAAATCATTTGAATTTTTTACTAATTGACCAAATCCTACTCCTCCGTCATTTAAATATACAACCCCACCATCAGCATCAAGGATGATGTCTCCTGCAACGTCTAGTGTTAAGTCACCACTTGATAAATCTATTTGGGTACCGTCTATTGTAATGTCATCTACAACTACACCTGCGTTGGCTGTTACTACACCAGTAACTCCTAAAGTAGAAGCCATATCAACAGCACCATCTATATCTACTACGTCTAAGTTTGTTGTACCATCTACGTCTATATCGCCTGAGATGTCTAGGGCTGTACCGATTAAAGTTTGTGTAAAGGTAACTTGTCCATTAGCAGCAATAGTCATAGCATCTACATCTGAGGCAGAACCTATTGTTTTGCCATCGCCAATAATAATATCATCACTAAAAGTAGCTGTTTGTGCAAAGGTAACACCACCGCCATCTGCTATGGTCATGGCATCATCACCATCTGTATATTCTATAAGAGCTGTTTGTATTGAAGCGGATGTTTCTATAATGCCACTTGTTTGTAAGTTTAAAGAGGCAAAAGCATCAAACATTGCTCCACCTGAACCTGCACCATCTGAATAAATAACTTTAGTTTTACCAGAAGGTATAGTTATTGTAGCTCCAGACCCTTGTTTAATAATAATAGATTGAGAACCAGATGTTCCATTTTCTATAATCCACAACTTAGAAACTGTGTTTGGTCCTATAGTAATAGTACAAGTAGAATCTAAAGTACCTGTATATTTTAAGAACATAGACCTACCTGGGTCTGTAGCTCCATCAGCTATAGTAGTAGTATGCGTATCAGCATTAGTTGTAATGGCTTCTGTGCCATAACTAAAAGCTTCTGCTATTAACTCAAGATTGGTATTTGTAGTATCACCCCATGTTCCACTAGCATCACCAGTAGCCATCTCGTTTAATCTTAAATCATTTACATATGAACTTGCCATTTTTATTCCTCGTATTAATTATATTGTATCAAGCAACTTCACTCCAGTCTGGATTTTGTGTTGTTGATACTTCTTGATAATTAGATGTTTGTGTTGTTGTTATTGTTTGATAATTTGGTGTTTGAGATGTATCTACAAGTCCCCAAATATTAACCCCTTGTATATTACCTGTTGCATTTAATCCTTCTACTTCTACTAAAGCTTTACTTATTGCAGTAACACTTCCTAATGTAGTAGTTCCTACATTGCCTGTAACTGTAAGTACATTATCAGATGTTGTTGTAACACTTCCTAATGTGCTTGTAATAGCTATTCCAGTAGGAACTACAACAGCAGAAGCTTTTACAATCTCATCTCCAACTTCTAATGTTGTTGCTACTGCAGAAACACCTGTTACTGCTGCACCTGCTGTAATTGCATTACCTAGTGCTGAAGTACCTGCATTTCCTGTTACAGAAGTATTTGCTTCTGCTACAACAGTTTCATTTCCTAAAGCTGATGTACCTACATTTGTTGCTGCTGTTACATTTGCTTCAGCAACTATAGTTTCATTTCCTAGAGCTGATGTTGCACTTAAACCTGTTACTACTACTAATGCTGTAGCTACAACAGTTTCACTACCGAGAGTTGCTGTGCCAGAAACTCCTGTAACGACTACAGGTATTGGTTCTCCAAAGGTTAGTTGACCCCAGGTACCTCTACCCCAGCCTGTTACGTTAGCCATTTTAGGCTATTCTAATAATTGCGTTTGAAGCGTCTGCTGCTGGAAATTGAATAGTAAAGTCGCCATTAGTTGATGTTTTATCTCCACCAAAATCTAAGACACATACTGAAGGGTCACTAGTTGCAGCTTCATTATAAATTAAAGCACCTCTAGCTGTAATTGTAGCTGTACTAAAAGTTAAATCATTAAAGTCTGTTAATGCAGTTGTTCCAGATGTAGTAGGAGTAACACTTGTTAAAAATGCACCTTTAGCTGTATAACCTGTTCCACTTGCTTCATTACTTGAAGTATATGCAGTAGTTGTTGCACCTAATGATGCACTACTTGTATATAAAGCTAATTTAAATACATTGCTTGCTGCTGTAAAATTATGTGTAGCAGTCATTAATTCTTTTTTAAATGATGTACACATTGCTTGTGATATTGCCATTATATTCTCCTTATGATATCAGCCATTTGTTTATGACCTTGTTTTTCTAATAAACCTGCTACTGTTGCTCTATCACTTGCAATAGCTTGCTTCATATATAATAAAATTACTTGTTGTATTGTATCTTTAAAAGCTTCTGCCTGGGCTTTCACCATAGGGTCTGCATTATCACTAATACTTACAATTTTATTTATTACTCTTTCTGTCCAATATTCTGGACTTAAACCTGTATTATTGGTTGTTTCTACACTTACAGTTCCAACTGTTGGTTTTACATCTACACTAAACATTAACTTACCTGTTGTCTTACAGGACCACTTCTATAGTTGTCCTTAGTATTTTTGCCTTCGCCTAAATTTTTAAGTCTAGAAACTGCTTCATTAAATCTATTTTGATAATTTGTTAGTACATCTGGTTCACCTTTCATAAAGGTGTAGGCTTCTATTAAAGAGCCATATAATAAACAATCTGATGCATTTGTTCCTAACCAACTAGTTCCATCTGCAGATGTTGTAATTGATGTTGGAGTATATTCATAGTGTAACTCTACTGTAAGATTACTATTAGGTGTAGGAGCTACAATAAAACTATCTTCATCAAATCTAGCATAATATTTAGGAATACCTGTTGATGTGCTATCAGGATATGCTTCTCTTATAAAAGCTACATCTTTATATAATAAAAATTCATAACCACTATTATCTACAGATAGTGAATGTGCTGCTAAAAAATCTGTTGGGCAAGATAAATATTCGTTGCCATTAGTTAAACTACCAGATACATTTTTTCTAAAAAATGGTAATGATACAAGTTTTTGTATTCTATCTTCAGTAGTAACTATAAAGTCATCTAAATTATTATTAAATGTAGTTTCAGTATTATTTGTATAATCCTGTATTGCTGTTTTTAATGTTGTATATGTCCAAGCCATTATTCTGTACTCACTGTTACTGTTCCTACTTCAGCACTAGATAATATTCCTGTACCTGCAACTGGATTAAATCCATAGTAAGAAGTTGATTCTTTTCTTCCTCTATCTGGTCTTGGATTAAATAATGATTCATTGTCTGCTGTATCTACCTCACCTAATTTATATTGAGGATGGTCAACATCAAAACAACTATTACATACTCTTAACCCATTACGAATACTATCTTGTATTTCATATTGTAAATCGTTTAGCTTGTAAGTGAAACCACATCTATCACAATCACCTAAAGCTTTTTTTCCTGCAGCATACATTATCTATAAGCTTGCATATCAGGTACGAACTTAACAGATGCTCTTTCTCTATCAGCATCGCTTACATCATTCCAAAGTTCATCGTACCTTTGTTTAATCATAGGAACTCTATTTTGTGCTTCTGGCATTTTACAAGCTAAGTTATAAGCTAATGCATATGTTAGGCATGGTAGATATCTACTAGGTACATCAGCATTATTACTTGCTACTGCACCAGCATCATCTAGTCTTTTAATATAATCATATACCAAGGTATAAGTTTCAGCAGAATCAGGAGTTGCCCATAAAACAATTTTATTAGAGCTAGTGCCTTTATCTACATAGAATTGTGTTGGTTTAGATTGTAGCAGTTTGCTAGCTTGATGATTATATTGAGTTCTAGATATTCTATTTAATCTTTGGTCGAATTGATTTGAAGTATTACCTGCATCAGTTCTTATAAAAGCATCTACTACTTCTAATGCACTTGACTCAATAGTATAGCTATTTGTGCCAGCAACTAAAGTTGCAGAAGCTTGTTCTATTGTCCAAAGATTTAATCCTTTGTTCTGCCATTCTAAAAATATTAAGTTAAGAGCTCTTTTAGCTCCTTTATAGTCATAACCAGAACGTAACTCACTACCGCATAAATCATAGGCTTCTTCCATGATATCGGCTAAGTCTAATGTAAATGCTGTTGTTCCACTTGTTGCCATAATTTATTCCTAATTAACACTTCCACCTTCTACGAGCCTGTCTAATTCTTGAATTAGGGTCGTTTCTGGTTTTAGCTGAACTATTTTTTAATTGTCCTGCTGACCTTGCACAATAAGATTTTCTGCGTTTAGCAGCTTTACTGCCTTTTTTAACTTTACCTGTAACTGCTGTTTTTAACTTAGAGCCAGGGTTTAATCTTCTATAAGCTTTAACCCCAGCTTTAGTCATACCAGCACCAGATTTAGTAGAACGAAAGTTCTTCTTATTTCTAGCAGGCATTGAAGCCTGTTTTCTTATCGGCATAAGTATTTAACTAGGACTTTCCGCCTCTAGCCATACCTTTAGACCTTTTCTTTTTCATAGCTGGTTCATTGCTAGTCATACCGCCACCAAACATTCTTTTTACATAATCTTTGTTTTGTTCGACTTTAGACATTTTACCAACTTCTACCATGCCAGTTTTACCGCCATTAGACATATATTTAGATTTTTTCATAATAAGTACCTTATTTTTTTGCTACAGTTTTTTTCTTAGCTGTAGTTTTTTTATTTGTTTTTTTCTTAGCTGGTTTCTTACCACCAACATAAGCTTCATTAATATCTGGAGTAGATAGGTCATCAGCAACAAGTTGACCTTTGTCATTTCTTGCTCTTTCACCATTCATCTCAGCACACTTACGTTCTGCATCTTCTAAGTCTGGGTCTGGACCAAATACAGGTCTGTAGATACCATCTGCATCTAGATGTAAAACTTTATATTGTGCTGGAAATTCACCAGTTTCTGATATTACATAATTTTTATTAGCCATAATTAATTCCTATTAGTCAGAATATACTTTTGTCATCTCTAAAGTAATAGAGTAAGTATCTCCTGAAGAGTGTCCTTTAGTAGTAAATAAAACATCTCCTGTTTTACCACTACCTGCATTATTTGGAAGTCCACCAAAATCTTTAAAATCCATATGTCCATTACTACTTTCAGCAAGCTCTACTAATAAAACATTAGAAGTAGCATCTAAAAATAATTGAACAGACATACCTACGATAGCATGACTAATACGCAATACTCTAACTTCTGAACAAGCTACGCCTGCTGCATTAGAAGCCAAAGCAGATACATCTACCTTGGCTACTGCGGATTCTCCTGTGCCATCGCTGACATTAGTAAACTTCATAACACAATTTCTTTCACCATCTATAATAGTTTGTGATGTTACTGCGTCTGCCATAGTTTACTCCTTATGATGCTATATCGTAGCCAGTTATTTCAATAATGAAACGACCTGCTGTATAAGCTGCATGACCTGTACCTTGACCTACAAGATATAAGTATTGGTCTGCTACAATATCTCCACCAGCTACCATAGTACCTGCTGAAGCTGCACCTGCATTTATAATTTGTGTTTCTGTTAAATCACCAATAGCTGTGTCATTAACACCTGTGCCTTCAGTAGCAGAATATAAATCTATATCTGTACCACCGCCTGCAGGAGTTTCAACACAAGTCATTGTGACTCCGAAAACTGTTCCTTGGTTAGCTGTTGTTACTTGACCTATGTAAGCAACTCCATCGCCATCTTTACCAATGATGTCACCTGCTGTGCCACCATCTCTTAAACCTGTTAAATCAATCATAAGTGTTGTTTTAACAATGTTTACATTTGTATCTGTATCGCTTTTAAAACGCTCTACTTGAGTTACATAAACTGCTGCTGTGCCTTCTATACCAGCACTACCAACAGCTTCTACAGACATTTTATTGCCACTAGTGATTGTTATTGCACCAGTTGAAGCATTTTTTGAAATAGTTTCAAATCCATTTTCAGACCTGACTGGTCCATTAAAAGTTGTGTTAGCCATAATTTTCTCCTAAAAGAAATAATCTATCATCTCGGCAAGTGTCTGCTAGGTCAGTTGATAGACAAATTAATAAAATACCTAGATTTATAATATACCATAAAAAAAAGGGGAGCGTATGCTCCCCTTAAAGTTCTTACGAACTACCTGGTGAACCAAAGATACCTAGTGGGTCAGATACACCGAAAGAATATCTTTCTCTCGCTTTATATCTAACATTACCAGTATCGAAGTCTCCATCCATAGTAGTAGTCATAGGAGCTCTAACAAAATGCTTCATTCCATCTGGAACATCAGTAGTGATAAAGAAAGCATTAGTATCAGTTAAATAATGATTAACTGAATAACCTTCTGGAATCACTCCATTAGTTTTCACTGCATTTATGTCATTGTCAGCAGTTCCTACTCTGTAGTCACTTTGTAACAATCTAGTTGCTACAAACTGCAAGTCAGAAGGAATAATAAGCTTCCTAGCTTTTGCTGCAATTTTTAGACCTCTCTCATCAGTCCATTTACCGATTTGAATGATAGCATCTTCTAAAGATGTTTCATTTAAGTCAGCTCCTGTTGTTGGTCTATTACTATTTGTGCCACCACTTACAAGTGGGTGAGCGGTGCTAAATAAAGCAACCCCATCACCTGAAGAAAAGGCAGTTGAGAATCCATTGTTTAATGGATAAGCTGCTTTAACTTGCTTTGTATATGACATTGCACGAGCCAATGCTTTAGTATATCTAGCAGATACAGACACATAGAGGTTATCCTCCATTGCTTCTTCTGTAATGCTGAATCCTAAACCAATAGTTTCATGCGTATATCTAGCGACAAAAGATTCTTGTGCAGTATCATAATTGATAGCTGAACCTTCATCTTTGACTGGAGCTGCTCCAAAACCAGATAACTTCAATTCTTCTTCAAAACTTCTTTCAGAATTTTCAGTTACATAGATTTCTTCGTGCTCGTTTTCATAACGATTATATTCTTCGCCGAATAATGCGTTAAGACCAGGTAAGAGTTGTTTTAACTCGTTAGCTCTTGAAATAGCTGCCATAATTTACTCCTTAACCTATACCTGTTGTATTTAACAACTGGTGTCCAACATTAAACATTACTAGTACATCAGTATAACTATCTCCAACTTCACTATCTGGTCCATCAATAAAGTCAACGACTTTTAATGGTAGTGTGTTGGTAGTAGCTGCTGTACTCCCATCGACTGCGTTTTTACTTGTACCTATTGCTGTACTTCCTGCAGTTTGAACAATAGCACAGTTCTTACCAAGGTCGTCTTGAGTAAGAGTTTCGTCTGATTGCATTTGCATTAATACGAAAGGGTCAGTAGCAACATACGCAACAATATCATCCGCAGCAGTTGATGCTGGGAAATATTGATTTGGTGTGAATTGCCCTGTAGAAGGGTCAGTGTAAGCACAACCAAGGAAAACACCAATAGGTGTTAAAGCCGTAGTACCAGTGTCTTTTTGGACAGTAGTATTTGGGTTGTCGTCACCCCATTTTACAATGTCGCCATAGAATATGCTTGTAGCATACGCATTTTTGATTTTGTAATGAGTAACTTTTCCTTGATAAGGGCTTCCAACAACTGTTCCAACAGGTCTTGCTCCGTGAGGAGTTGCACTTGATGACATAATTGTCTCCTTATTAAATAATTATAAAATAAGAAACTATGAATCTTTACCAAATGTTGTTCGTGATTTTCTTTCAAAAACTTGTTTGGTAGCCATTCTAGAATCTTGGTCTTTAAAATATGTGTTATCTACCGATTCCAGTTGAGACTCTGCTAAATTATTAAAGTATTCGTCTCTAGCTTTCGCTTTTTCTTCTGGCATCTTACATAACAGTTGCCCACCAATTTCAACATTACCTTTAACTGACCACTCTGAATTATGGTCCATCATATGAATTTGTAGTTCTGGATGGTCCTCTAATCTACAGGGTTGCCATCCTTCTCTAAATTTTCTAGACACATTAGGATTATCAGATTGACCTAAAAGGCTTGTTCTAATATACCTAAATATCCATCCTTTTTGAGGTGTCGGATTAGGTAAGTTTGATGGGTTTTCCCAGCTTTGTATACGCTGGCTAGCCTCTCGGCTTTCTATTTCCCTAGGGGTACGCTCTTGTGCTTGCTCTTCGCTAGCAGTATTAAGTTCTTTATTATCTTTATCAGACATATTAAGACTCCTTTAATAGTTGGTTTGCATACTGCTCTGGAGTTATATTAAGACGCTTTGCGAGGGCGACTTGACTCTGAGTCAGATGGATTTTGCGAGGTGGTTTACCGCTATTCCTCGTGGCGGGTGCAACAGGATTCATTACCTGTCGTTTTGGGGTTTCCGCAACTACTTCTGTTTCACTAGAAGCTACATTTTGGACACCGAAAAAATTTGGATATTCATTATGCATATACTTATCTACTTCTGCATAATATTGTTGAGAATCTTTTTCAGGTAATATACCTTTATTACGAAGTCTCTTATCAATAGTTAAAGCATAAGAGGTCATTTCTTGGTGTTCTGGTACTGTACTCATAAACCAAGGATTTTTGTTTGACCAATTATCCATATCTGGGTCAGATTGTTTTTGAATCTGAGGTTGTTCTTGTGCTGGCTCTACATATTGTGATGCTATTTGTTGTTGCATCTGTTGTGCATAAGTGCCAGCTTGTTGTTCAGCTAAAGTTGCTTGTGCTAATTCAGCTTGTGATGCAGCCATTATATCAGCATCGCCTTCTTCATATGCTTTTTTAAATTTTTGTTGTGCGTTATATTTTGCCCATTGAGCATTATTAAGTGCTTGTTGGTTTAAAACATCTCCACCTTGGGTAACTACACTTTGTAATCTTTCATTCTCTGACATTAAATTCTTTAATACCTTTGTAGCTTCCTGAGACTCTCTTAGAGCCTGTTCTTTAGCTCTACGCTCTTCATGGTATTCATATTTAATTTTGCTTATTCTATCGCCAGCTCTTTTACTGTAGTCTGAAATTTCTTTATCAACTGTATCATCATCAACAGGTGCTTCATTTGTTTCTACTTTTGCTGGTCTTATATCTTCTGGAGGTCTTTCATCAACAATTTCTACTTCTACTTCACTTACAGGTGATGTATTTATTTCACTTGCTACACCAAAGAATTTATCTTCTGAAGATTGATTTGAAACTGGTTCTGCGTTTGTATCAATTACTTGTTCAATACTCTCATTCATGCTCTAACTACTCCTGTTGGGTCATCGACTACTGCTTCTACAGTATCATCGTTAATTAAACGAAACTCTTTACCATACATTTTCATGCGAGTGCCTGAATAAGCTCTAAATATTACCCAATCTCCTTCTTTGCACCAAGGTCCTGTTGGGAACCTTTTTTCATCACCATAAGCTTCTGTTCCTAGTTTAAGAACAAATCCACAAATGTTTGAGGTTTCTTCATCGACCACTGTTTGTGTAGCTTTAATGATTCCGCCATCTGTCTTTTCTTGAGCTTGTGGCATTGCAACTAGTATCTTCCAACCTTTAGGTTGAGGTAATTGACTTTTAACTTCGTCACTAACCTCTGGTTTTTTAACACTGTCTGGTTTTGGTATATTTACTTTTTTTTCAGTCATATATTTTGCACGACTTTAAGGTGTCGAGTTCCTATTTTTGTATGTGTTGTTCTTTCCAATCAAGAACTTCACGCTCTGCGAGGGCTAATCCCTCTATGACTCCTGTCATTCTTTTATATTCAGGAAAGTCTTTACAACTTCCTGTAGAGATATGGTCAGAACATTCATTCATCTGCTGTCTTAATCTTTTAACTAAAAAAGTAGAAAGTGATTGCTCATTGATATCATTATTCATTCAGATTGATATCTTTGACTAAATCTTTAGCAATGTCAAGACCTAATTTGTAATCTTGTGTAGATTGTTTTTCTTTATCTGCTTCTTTGCTTAGCAAATCGCTAGCAATACGCTGTCCTACATTAAGACCAGTTGCTTCTTGTTGAGCTTTTATTCTAGCTTCTTCTAATTCTTTATTAGTTTTTAGTCTAGCAGCATCAATCATTATTTTAGATTCATCTATTTGTTGCTTGTTTCTAACTTGAGTTTCTTTAATCTCTAGTTCTTTTTGTTTAGCTAGTATAATTGGGTCTTGTGCTTGCTCTTGTATTCTAGCTTGCTCTGCTTGTGCAGCATTTGTAGAAGCTACTCGTTTAGCTGCTTCAGCAACTAATGTAGATATACGCTTCTCTACATCTGCTGGTAGAGGTTCTCCTACTGGAGGTAACTCTATACCCATTTCTCTTTCAACTTGGTCCCTAAACTGTAATGCAAGATGTTGCATAATATAATCTGAACCAGCACTTTGTATAACTTGAGCATTTGGACTCTGTTGTACTTTTGCTTGTATGCTTGGGTCTTGCTGTGCAGAAGTAAGTGTTTGTATATGAGCTTCATGGTCTTGGAACTCATATGCTTGTACTGGCTTACCAGTAATAATATTTTGTACTGCTGTAACTGGGTCAACTGCTGGCACATCTTCTTGTGGAGGTACAATAGTATCTACATCTTTAATACCTAATACTTCAAGCATTTGTCTATGTAGCTGTGCTAAGTCATATAACTGAGGTGCTTGTTGTGCTAATTGCATTGCAGCTTGATATTGCATAATTCTTTGAGCCATTGTTGCTGCATTTGGGTCAGATACTGGAAGTACATCTACTCTACTATCAAAGTCTTGTACTTTTATTTGCTGACCTTCTTCTACTTCATAAGGATAATTAGGTTCTGTAAAGTCCTTAATTACATTTACAAGTATTTCAAATTCTCTTTTCATAGAAGCATGGAGTCTTGCTTGAACAGCACTCATTACTTTCATGTTTCTTTCTAGCAATGCTAGAGTTGTTCCAACAGGTGCCTGACTATTCATGTCAGATGTTTTCATCTCGGCTATGCTTGCAAACTTTTTGCCTTCTTCTACTATGTTTTGTAATAGTGAGAATAATGTAGGCGAAGGTTCTTTATAGGGTAAGAATGTAATATTGTCTCTAATAGCACCACCTGGTACATCTACGTCTCTAAACTCACCTGGCATAATAGGACTGTCATCGCCTTTAATTCGTAAACCTCTAGCCTTCAAACCACCTGGCAGATTGCTTAAAGTACCTGCATCTACTAATTGCCTTAGTATAGATGTAGCTGATTTAGCTAATCCACCAATCATATGTATTAAACCAAAACCATAAAAACCTAATCCTGGTAAATATTGATAGTGAACAAAGTGCATCCTTCTTAATTTAGCTACATCATCTTCGTAATAGTTTCTTCTTATACTTAGAATAATGCCTGAAGGACTATCTATTGTTACTACATAAGGTAATGCAATACCTGTATCTTCGCCATTTGCATCTTTATCTTCAAACCCTTTAAGGTCTAAATCTACTTGCATTTCTAATATAGTATGGCGTGTATCGTAGCTATAACTCTCTGATTCACCAGTCATTTCATTATATTTCTTAGTAATGTCTGATGATGATGGGCTTGCATCTGGCAATTCTATGTCTCTGTAAAAACCACTAACTTGCATCTTTCTAATATCGTTAGCCGATTTCTTCATTACATGAGTAGCTCTTTCACAAGTTTCTAAATCACTTGCACCATAATTAACAACGACATCTTCTGCTGGTACAAATATACCACTTGGTCTGTTAAGTGTTGGGTCAAAGTAAACTTTTCTAAATGCTGAACCAGCTAAAGGCAAAGAAAATAACATCTTCTCTGTCTCTCCACGATATTCAGTCATTTCATAGGTAAGCAAATAGTTTAGATAATCTTGAACTCTTTGACTTTGTTTTTCTTTTGTTGAATCTATTGGTCCTACTATCTTTGTTCTTACTGGACCTGCTGCTGGAAATATCTCTGATATTGCCTGCGATTGAAATTTAATTACTGCTTCACTAAGCATTGGATGGAATACGCCACAAGCTCCTGCCCAAGGTGTAGTTCTATCTTCAATCTTTAATCCTAACTGGTCTAAACCTTTTACATAAGTTTCTTCCCAATCAGCTCTTGATTCTTTATCTGCATTGAAAGCACCCATAAGTTCGTTACCTATGGAGGTTAATTCATCTTCTTTTATAAACTCTACAAGGTTTGAATCAAAACTTTCTGCTTGCATTTCGTTTGCACTAGGGTCAAAGTCAACAATCATTCCACCATCTTCGGTTTCTGTTGTTAATGCATTTTGTATTTCTATATCTAAGCCTTCTTCTGGCTCCATCTCTACTAAGCCATCTATTGGCGTAGCAGGTTCATATTGTTTGTCTATAGCCAATGTAATCTCCTAGTAATAATCTGCTTTACGATTGTGTTCTATTGGCTCATCTTCTTCATCAGAATCTAGAGGAACAAAACCGCCTTGTCTAAATCTTAACAGAGCTTGCGTACTGCTATCAACTAAATCGTCATGTTCCATGTTAGGGAAACCAGCAAACTCTTCTACAACTTCTTCTGCCCATCTTGTTTCTGGTGCCCAAACAATGCCTGAAGCAAACAAATCAGATACAGCATTTACCCTAGATATTTTATCATTACCACGACTCGGTGTATATTCCTGTACTGGTATGCCTGTTTGTCTAAGTTCAAAGATTAAAGGTAAGCCTGCTGCTTTAGCCTCTACAATGAACGCATCTGGTTTATAGGCGTTATACTTCTCAAAAGCCATTTTCTTTAAATCTGGGAACTCTAGACGTTCTTTATAGGCATCTAAGAGTATAAGATTGGGTGCCACAAAACCATCATCATTTTCTTTGTAGAAAACTCCCCATGTAGTACAAGCTGAATAGTCAGCTCTTTGGGTTTTTAAAAAAGCTGTGTCCCATGATTGAATAATGAACTCACAGTCAGGGGGATTTCTTCCATCCCATACTTGCCACCATTCTCTTTTAACAAGAGCACCTTCTTCAGAAGTAGGGTCTTGTTGATACTGAGCCATCCACTTTGAACTAGGCAATTCAGCTTTCAAAGCTTCCAACTCTTCTAACTTCCAGAAAGCATCCCACAAAGGCTTACCAGAAGGTAAGATTGCAGGTAGTTCTATAACTTCCCATTGGTCGGCTCCGCCACGTTTGACACTAGCATCCACAACTTGACCAGTTAAATCTTTATTATGCCATCTTGTCATTACTACAACGATTGCACCATTAGGCTGTAAACGCTGTCTTGGACCAGATGTATACCATTCATAGGTACGATTAAATACATTTATGTCTGAACTTGCACCTTCTTGTTCAGAGTGCGGGTCATCAATGATAAGTAAGTCAGCACCTTTACCAGTAACTGCACCACCTACACCGATAGCAAAATATTCACCGCCTTTGTTCGTGTTCCAACGACCCGCAGCTTTGGAATCCGACTGCAAACTAACATTCGGGAATATTTTCTTATAATCTTTACTTCCTACAAGGTTTCTAACCTTCCTACCAAAACCCACCGCTAATTCTGCGGTATGTGCTGTCTGTATTATCTTCTTTTCAGGTCTGCTTCCCAGAAACCATGCAGGTAATAGGTAAGACGCAAACTCGGATTTGGTATGTCTAGGTGGCATATTGATGATGAGACGCTTTAAATCACCATTGGCTACCCTTTCAAAGGCATCCGCCATAACTTGATGATGGGGACCATGGATAAAAGCACTCCAAACTTCTTTAACAAACGCCATATAGTCTGTAGCACATTTCTCTCTGGACTTGGCATCTTCTAATTCATCTAATAAACCTAACAATTCCCTTTTCTCATCTAAAGAAAGGTTTTGTACTTGGTTTAATATTTGGTTACTCATACATCTCCTATACTAGATAGTAAGTATGTACTTCCTAAAATTAAAAACTTACTAAGTTCCTACCACTAAGTGGCACTTAATAAGTAAATACTTTACAAGTAGGTACCTACTAGATGTAAATCACGCTAGATTTTAACATAATTGCACATCTTCACAGGAAAAACAACCATTTTTGTAAAATAATGGGGGGGGTCTAGGGACCCTAGGGTCTTTCCTAGAGAAATTATATATTACATCTGTACAAAACGCTATCAAAATGCAATATATAGGGGGGGTCTATGAAAATGAGTAATATCCTGTGCATATCACTATGTATATAAGATAGTAGGAGTCCCGCACACACAAAAGGGGGGAGGGGGTCTATTAATAGTGGCGGAATCCAAACACAATATGTAGTGGTTCGACGATCAATCTGGAATACTAGATGTTGTGTTTCACCCTATATATAGTGCATGGACATATCGCACCACATACAGCACACACATAGCCTATGTGTTGCCCTATTAGATAGTTGGTTGTTGGTTGTCTATTGGTTGCTTAGTAATGCTTCGATACGTTCTTCAATATCACGTTCAACTTCATCACTTGTCCTTGCTTCTTTAGTCTCTACTACATCACTAAATAGACTGACTGACTTGCCTAGTAATTCTAAGGCTCTAATCCTAGCTGAATCTGAATCTGATTCCTTGGACTCTCTATATAACTGGTCTATCACATAGTTCCTTGTCCTAAGGCTACTAGCAACTGCTGACTGCTCTTTACGTTCAATAGCCTTATGTATGCTTTGTGCAATCTTAGGGTTCGCTACAAGCTTGCTTGCTTCCACTTCCACCCACTTGGGTATCTTGTTAGCCTTGGTTAAAGTGACATCGTATACCTTTGCGTATGCTTCCTTATAACTACCCAACTTGCCCTTAATAATTTCATCCACAAACTGGCGTTGCTTGATGGTTAGTTCCGCTTCTTTTTTAACTACACTTAGACTTGGTTTTTTTGTATCGCTCATATGATAAATATTAAACCAACTGGATTGATTTTGTAATGCTCACATACTGCTAGCAAATACTATGTACTGGTAAATGTTTACTTTGATGTTCTATAGACTTATACTGTTCTCAACACAGACCAAAACGATTATGTCTATAAACTGTAGCTACCACCCAACTGGGTACTCTAAAGGTTTAAAGGTAAGGTTCTAGCAGTAGGATGCGAAGTAAGGTTCTTTAAGAAGTTCGTATCTGAATCCGCCAATGAAAGTGGCTAGTTTGAGAGAGTGTAAAAGATAGCGATATCTGATGAAGCAAGACTCATAAATCTCTAAGAGGATTGTATCTAATGGCTATGTGAAATGCATAGTTCTGAATATGAAGTAAGAAGTATAAAAGATTGATATACGAAACTTAGAGGACTACTCCAATAGTCTGTGAATTAACACACTGATGAGAATCCTAATTATGGGGTTCAAGAAACTAACTTAATCTATGGAGGATTAAATTATGAGTATTATAAAACTTGAAAGCATACATAGTGCATTACAAGAACTGCAACAGGAGTTTAATATTCCTGATAACCATGAGCATTTAGAAAACGCTTTTAAATTTACAGAAGATTTAAGAGAAGATTACTACAAAGGGGGAAATGGTGAATAAATGTGAATGTTGCGGAACTAGTGTTGCATATGAAGATGATGGATTATGCGATGGATGTTTAGAACTTCAACATATGGAAGAATAAACCAACTGATGAGCCTATGAGACTTAGGCGAAACTAGGTAAGAGATTATCTAGTCTTGGTGCTATCAATTCGATAGCAAATAACTAAAACTTAAATACTTGGAGGTATTAATTATGTTTAAACCAAGCGAAGCGAAAATGTCATGTCTATCAGTTCTGAAAGGGAATAATATTCCATTCTTAATTGGTGGAACTGGCGTAGGTAAATCCGCAATTGTTAAAGAGATTGCGGAGGAACTAGCGGAAGATAGAACTTTGACTGATTCAGTCAATCCTAAAGACAATGAATTTGGATTCATTTCTTTTAGATTAGGGTTAGTTGAAAGTATCGACTTAGGCGGATTGCCTTACATTGAAGATGGTACGCAGAAAAAAGCATTTCTAGGAAATTTACCTAGGGGTGGCGAGGGTGTATTTTTCTTAGATGAATTTGCACAAGCACATTCAAGCGTGCAAGCAACGATAGGACAATTACTAGACCCAAAAGGGCAAAACGAAGAACGTAGAATTGGCGATTATGTTTTCCCAAATGGATGGAAAATTGTGCTAGCAGGCAATAGGCATACTGATAGAAGTGGTGCGAATAAAATTCTTAGGCATTGTCAAGATAGAACTACTGCAATTCAGTTTACTCACGATGTTGAGGACTGGTTAGCATGGGCAGATAAGAATGATGTTCATATGGATGTTCAAGGGTTGATTGGCTACATGCCACAATTACTATGGGAATTTGATTCCAAGTGTAATGACCCACAGCCAAGCCCAAGAAGTTGGACAAGGTTAAGCGATACATTGAAAACCAATCCGCCTAAACAAATAATGCAAAAATTATTTGAGGGTGATGTTGGACAAAATGCTAGCATTGAATTGATGAACTTTATTTCATTGAAAAACAACGTGCCTAACCTTGCTGATATATGTAAAGGCAAGGATGTAGAACTTGTTGATAGTGCTGGATTATCTTATGCCACAACGATTGCATTAGTTGATGTGATTGGTAAAGCAAAAGATAGCGATGTATACGACTGGTTCGACAATGCATTAGCCTATGTGAAGCAACTATCGACTGTTGAATTTTCAATATTCTTTGTTAGAAAACTAACGACTTTAAGAACTGAATTAAAAGATTCAAGTTCATATTCTAAGTTCAAGGTTGAAAATCAAGATATTGAGATTTAATTGATTGATTAGCGGGGAAGGAAATATTTATTATTGACTGGTAAATATTCCTTTTCCGCTAGCTGTATCAGAATGTAATTCTGACTGATGATTCAAAAATGATGAAACAGCAAACTTTTATTACTTGGAGGTAATATGAAAAAAGAAAATAATGTAAATACTTTGTCTGAAAATGCGACTTTAGTTCGCCTTAATACGAAGCACCCTAGCGGAGTAAAATCAGATAAGTATTTGAAGGAAGGTCTAGCGATAGACCAAGAAGCAATGAGCGAATCATTACACGTTGCTAAATATATATTTGGTAAAGATACCAATAAGTATTTCAGAAGGATTATTAATCAATTCAGAAACAATGTGTACTACCCTTTAACAGTTCCTTGGGATGACAATACAAGTGACATTGAAGGGAAGGTTCTAAGCGGTTGGAGATTATGTCCTAACCGCGAACTAGATACGCTGATGAATAGGGTTGACCAAGCTAAAGTTGATTTTGAAAAAGAAGTTAAACAGTTTATTGATAACTATGACAACTTGATTGAAGCCAATAAAGTGAAGCTTGGTAATGCCTTTAAATTATCTGATTATCCTAGCGTTGAGGAAATAGAAACTAAATTCAGATTCGATTTTGAATTGGGTACTGTTCCTAGATTTGATACCAAGGATATAAGATTAAATGTATCAGAAAAGCTAAAAGCAAAAATTGAACATGATGCTCTTAAACGAGCAAATAAAAATGTTGAAACGATTGCGAGAACAACTGTAGAAGCTTTACTTGAATCAGTGGGACATTTAGCAGACAAGCTAAAATCCTATGACCCTAACGATAAGCAAAAGGGAGGGTTCTTTAAGAACTCTAGTTTTGATAAGTTGCGAGGGTTCTTAGATACATTACCCAGTATCAATGCAGACATTTTAGGCGATGATAAAATGATTGCTGATGCACATCAAAAGTTGGTAGGCGTATTTGCTTCAATTAATGATGTAGATTCTTTAAGGGATGAATCAAGTTATGGTGCAAACAAGCGTAAGCAAGTTGCGGATGATTTAGAAGATTCCATTGATGAATTGAAGGGAGGTTTCCTAGACAATATGTTTGGGAAATAAATTGACTGAAGAGACTTTGCAATAAGTCGAAACCTAAAGAATATTTACCAGTTAAATATTTTTTAGGTCTCAATAAAATTAATACTTGGAGGTATTATGAATAGTGAAAATAGAATAATAAAAGCTAGAGCGAAATTGATGAAAGGCAATATAGGTATGGCAAGTATGCTACTTAGTCTTGAATTGATTGAAGCTAGCGATAGATGTGAAACGATGGCTACTGATGGAGTCAATATCTACTGGAATGATGAATTTGTTAAGACATTAACTGATGAAGAAATCCAAGCGGTATTAGTCCACGAAGCTAGCCACGTTATATGGGAACATCCATTAAGAAAAGCTAAACGAAATCACGAAGTTTGGAACGTAGCAACTGACTATGTTATCAATGCTTGGATTAAGTATGACTTGAATATGGAATTGCCTAAAGATGGATTGCTTGATAGAAGATATCAAGGCATGAGTTCTGAAGCAGTCTATAGAACCTTAATGAATGATGATGAAGCCTTAGAAGATGCCATTGAAGAAATGAAATCTAAATCTGATGATTCTGATGAATCTGAAAGTGACGAAGGCGATTCCCAAAATGATGATGGTAATTCTGATGATGGCAAAGAAGATGAAAGCCAAGATGGAAATGGAAGCGGTAAATCCTTATTGGATGAACTAGCAGATATGAAACCATCAATGGGTGAAGTTTGGATGCCAAAAGATGAAGAAGGCAATCCATTATCTGAAAGTGCTATGGCGGAAGTAAAAGAAAATATCCAACGAGCAATCCTGATGGCAGACAAGTTAGAGGGATGTTCTGAAGGTGGTACTTCTACAATGAATGGTGCGGTGCAACAACTCAATGAAACATATGTTGATTGGGTTGATGTAATGCGAGATTTATTAAATTCCGCTAAGAGCAATAATCCAACATGGAGCAGACTAAATAAGAGACATTCTTGGAGGGGTGTCAATTTACCTAGCAATGACAACGAACCGCAAGGCGGAGAAATTGTTGTTGCGATAGATACTTCATGCAGTGTATCGCAAGATGAACTCAATATATTTGCTACTGAAACTCAAAACTTATGTGAAGAGTGCGGTATCAATAAAATTAGAGTGACTTATTGTGATACATCAATCATAAAGAATCCTACAACTGGTGAATGGTGGGATGAATTTGATTTGGATAATGAAGAGTTGGAGTTCAATTTAAGAGGAGGTGGCGGAACTAGGTTCGAACCACCCTTTAATTTGTTCAATGATGAAACTGAAGATACTGAAGATGTAATTGCTTTTGTATATTTCACTGATGGATATTGTAGCGTTGATGCTGAAGTTGAGCCTAGCGTTCCAGTTATATGGGCGTTAAGCACAAACGAAAGTTATATGCGAGATTACTATAAATATCCATTTGGCGAAACAATACATATCAACATGGAAAATCTTTAGCAATGGAATGGTGGGAAAAGATATTTGACCAGTAAATATTTTTTTCCACCCTCTGTTTTTCTGTATTTGGAATTAACCAAACTGATGAGCCATCCTAATTTAGGGATATGCGAAACAGAAATTTAATGACCTTGGAGGGTCTTTTATTATGGATAAAAAAAATAATGATACAGATTTTGTGATAGGTATAAAAATCACTTTATCTGATACTGCAGAAAATCCAGTAGCAACTTTTGATAGTTCTTATCTGACTGATAAAACAATTAGTTTGATAATGCGTGATGTTGGAAATTCTTTATCTAACGATTTAATTAATAAATTAAATGGGGTGGATGATGAGTAAATTAAACAATGAACTTGCTAGCAGTATTCGTACTGTTAGCGAGGGTGGGATTGAAATGATTCATCATAAGTATTTTGTAAATATTTATTTTGATAATGAATTTACTAATGACCAAGCTAATAAAACTTATGACTATAAGAAAAAGGCAGTTGATGAAGCTATCAAGGATAAAGATATCAGTTCTTATCTTTGGTTGCATGAGCGAGCCTATCGAGTCGAAGCTATTCTTTATGCTTTGGAGGATTGGTGGAAGCCAAGCAAAAAAGAATATTGGGAAGTGATAGCTAATCTTTGGACTGATACTGAAAATGTCTATGAAAATAATTTAGCATGGGAACAACTTTTGTTCTTAGAATTTTCTGATTCACATTTAATGATGGATGAAGAAGATACTAAGTTCTTTAATGAGTTGCCAAATACCATAACGATTTATCGAGGTGGTGTTGATGATAAAGGTTATTCATGGACTTTAGATATAGAAAAGGCGGAATGGTTTGCTAATAGATTTAATTTTAATTATGAGATTTTTGAAAAGACTATTAATAAATCAGATGCTATTGCTTATCTTAGTGATAGAAATGAAAGCGAGATAATCTATCGCAAAGAAGATTGACCAGTAAATATTTTTTGTACGCAGGTACGAGAAACTGGTAGATTCGTTTTTTTCTGATGCGATTTAAAGGTGGGGTATTTTGGGGTATGCAAGTACCTTACCCACCTTTAGATATTGCATTGTGCGAGGTCTGATGAAGTCGATTTTTGCAAAACTGTATAGAAAATGTGTATTTTCTACTGATGATTGCCAAAAGGCATGAAACAGTTTATTAACTTATTCAATTACTTGGAGGTAATTATTATGAATAAAACAAAAGAATATGTTTACGAAGTAAGTGAACAGTCTACTGACATAAGATACTTTGAAATTGTGTCTGACAAAAAGCTAACTGAAAGTGAAATTTTAGATGCGATATGTTTGCCTAATATTTCAAAAGAGGGCGATTGTGAAAAAGATGGTGGGATAACATCAACTTTTAAATACACTGACTTTGGCGAAGATAGTCAAATGGAAGTAGATAGCGGAGAACTTGAAAATGACAAATAGAGAACTATTAGAGTTTAGTTTAAAAGTGAACATTGGCACTTGTAATGAAATCTATACAAAGATGGATAGAAAACCAAAAGATGATTATGAAAGTTCTGAAGAGGACATTCTTTTAATCAAGACTTTTAATACTTTGGTTAGTATGAATCAAGCTATCTTAGATATGCTTTATCCTGAAAGGGCAGATATGAATTTGCCTAATCCTAAACATCTTGCTTTAACAAAGCATGGTGAAGTTGTAGAAGTTGAGGTACAAGAATAAAATTTGTTTATGTTAGAGGAAGAGAAAATGATATGACTAATATAAATAAAAACTCTATCCATAAGATAGAGAGGGGTGTTCCATTACCTAGCAACAGAAGTGGAAAAACTAGTTGGATGCAATTAGCTAGAAATATGCAAATTGGAGATAGTGTTCTTTTAGAAAATATAAAAGAACTTTATTTAATAAGAACTGCTATGTATAGACTTAAACATAGTACAACATATCAACAACTGGAAAACGATAAGTATAGAATTTGGAGAACTAAATAAACTTATCTTTTATTAAGGCGGTAGCTACTTAGGTAGTTATCGCCTTTTTTTTTGGTCTGAAAAAAGTGGATATGCGAATCATTCCTTCGCCCAGATAAA
>Ga0208899_1000824_pt1 | contig 22676 bp, 30 predicted proteins | sample VirMetDEL_Nov_24_FD_184518 | JGI IMG/M metagenome (GOLD analysis project Ga0208899, IMG submission 184518) | Aqueous microbial communities from the Delaware River and Bay under freshwater to marine salinity gradient to study organic matter... | ecosystem: Environmental > Aquatic > Marine >... | reverse complement strand
CAACAGCAAGGATTACGACCTATTGGTAGGAAACCGACGTGTTGACGTAAAGACTAAGCGGTGCAACACAACCCCTTCACCTAACTACGATTGTTCTGTGGCGGCACACGGTACGAAACAAGACTGCGATAGCTATGTCTTTGTCCGCATCCTTACCGACCACAGTAAAGCGTGGATACTTGGGGAAATACCTAAAGCAGACTATTACAAGAAGGCAATCAAATATCAGGTGGGTGATGTTGATCCTGCCAACGGCTTTGTTTTCAAGGCTGACTGTTACAACCTAGCAATACAAGAACTAGAGACTGTCAATGGCAAAGAAGCAGCATAAGGCTAACCTATTTCAATTTACAGCGTACTTGAATCAGGATGGAAACGTGGAACTCATGTGGGATGGCGTACCACCTAGCGAGTTTGAATCCGCAATGAATAAAGGGATGCCAGAGTATGAAGGTGCACACTCAATAGCATCCCTGTTAAGGTACCTCAGATCGATGGGCGATGAAATGATGGAGAAATCCCGCACCTACATCTAAGTTTATTTCTTTTTCTTTTTGTGTTCCTTGATTACTTCGAATCGTGCATTCAAGAACGAACCCCGATGACGCTTGTAACCGTCTTTGGGGTTTTTCATTAGGACAAACTCTTTGCCTTGCTTCATCCAGTGGTAGCCCTCTGGGGCACGAACAACTTTTCTAGCCACGATTCTTAGCCTTTCCCCCGTACATCATGTACCCCATCTTATTTCGTACAGGTTTTGGTAGTTTACCTAGCCCTTTGTTATCTTCAGGTACAGGTTTCAGGCTTGCCTTGCCACCCTCTGCCATGTTCATTGACATACCCGCAGGTTGCATCTGGGTCGGTTTCATTTTCTGTGGTTGCATCATTGGGGCAGACTGCATCATGCCGCCCATCTGTGCCTTTTTACGGGGCTTAGTTGCCGTGCCGCCGTACATCATAGGTTTGCGACGGGTTGCCCCGCCATACATCATACCCTTGCGTGGGCCGTTATTGTACTGTTTCATCATTGTTCTCCTCAGTAATACCGTAGCGTTCTTGAACAGACGGGATCTTAACCGCCCCTTCTGCTGCTCCTCGTGCAAGATAGTTTTGTACACGTAAGCTAAATGTTTTGATATCTAACTCAGTCAAACGTTCTGGGTTGGTTAGAACGTTTGCCATAAACTCTGCAGCTTGTCTGTCGCTAAGAGCCAAGTTGATTAGATTCTGTTTATTCTCCAGCATCATACGGGTAGCTGCTTCAGTACCAACATACAGGGGACTGACCATTCCCCGTGCAATGTTAAAGACACGAGAGAATACAGAGTCTAGGGACATGCCCTTCGTTGCCCGACCTGCGCGGAAGTCTAAGGCATCTCCCATGCTATAGCTAGACCAACGAGCGATACGTTGAAGCTGATCCACATGATCTGTTCCTAATACTGCTTCCATAACTGCAGCCCGTCTAGGATCAGATATGTCATCAATAAACGTATTGATCTTTGTTACGTCACCACGCAACCGACCCGATGGGGCATCTAAGCCTGTCTGCACACCCCCGCGTTCAAAGATACCACGTAGGTACATGTACTTCATGCTTGTGCGTACTTGATCTTCTGTCAGCTTTCCGCCACTCTGCGCTACAAATTCAGCTATAGTATTGTTGTAGCTTTCTGGGGTGGCGTTTTCAAAGAACTCTGAATAGAAGGCTTTGGGATTGTTTATTAGCTTTGTGTTTTGTGAAAGCTGACCAATCGTTTCGTTGATTGCATCCAACTCTTTCTTTTGTGCGATACCAAGTACACCAGAGGTTACGTCAACCCGTTTACGAATAGCTTCGTATTCGACTTGTGCATCCTTGTTGGTTTTCATAATTTTGTCCCAACTTGCCGCACGGTTTTTGATAACGTCTAATTCGACGCCACCTGCGCTTTGGAACACACCTTGTTCGTCGATGTAACCGACCCGCAGTTCGTTTTCGATATCAACGATACGCATAGCTTTGCTAAAGTTGTACGTGATTTTTTTGTTTGCTACGTCCATGCCTTCGTTCAAGATTTCAATAGACAAATCCGCATCCCTTGCCATTTTGTCTGATATCTTTTTACTAATCATGGTTTCAAGCATCTGCTGCGCCATGTACGCATTTCGCTTTTGTACTGGATCGCGGAAATCAAATACCAACCTACCATCGGCACCCTTTGTGCCACCTAGAAGATACATAATGCGATCCCGCTCTTTTGCAATAGCTTGCAAGCTTTCTGCTGGATCAGCTTCTTCTGTAATCTTAACAGCAAGGTTTGCAATCTTGACGAAGGGTGCTTCAGGTGCTTTGTTTTCATCTGGGTAATAGTAGCTACGGCTTTCGTCTGCAGGTCTTTTGCGTTCCCGTCCGTCACGGACCACCTGTGCGTAGCGTCCTTTATCAACTCTGTTACCAACGTTATCCTGATAGGTCTGACGTGCTTTTGTAATCTGTTGACGTACTGCAGGATCGTAGTTACTATACACTTCATCGATAGTGTCTTTAAATTCTTGAGCAATGTCGGCTTCCAAGCGTGAAGGAGTCTTGGACTGTCGGCTCAAGGTAATGGCTCTGTCGCGGAAGTACCTGTAGACATTTTCAACTTCAGAGGGCTTGGCTGCAAAGAACTGAAGAGGCTCTGCACTATTTTCAGCCAGTTCCAAAGCCAAGTCGATGTAGCCAAAGTTTTCTAAGCCATCTACTTCGCGTCTCTGTGTAATCAGAGCCGTGATAGTATCTTCACCGAATTCTGCAAGCAAACCACGACGTGCCATAGTCCGCATAGCATTGTGAAGGTCTTTACCACCTGCCTTATTAAAGAATCCCTTCATACCACCGAACACTACAGACAGCGGTTTGTCCTTCATGTCTTCAGTCATGTCAACTAACCGACGCATAACGTCTGTCATGTCGAGGGTATCTTCGCCAACCATATCATCGACCTTGCGGTATTCAGCAGACGCAAGGGCTTTACGTCTGCCATACTCTGCATCGAACATGATGTCTGCGACGCGACGAAATTCTTTAGTAAATGTATTCGTATCCATATCAGAAGACAGATCTTTTATGGCCTGTAGTTCTTCTTCTGCGGACTTGATTATGCGATTGTGCATTTTTACTACACGTTCACCTCTGGTGATAATACCTGCAACTTCTCCTGTATCCAAGATGGTTTCTAATTCTACAAGCTTATCAATTGTGTCAGTGTCTATGCCTTCTGTTACACCTACATTTTCTACGTAGCTTTGAAGGGCAAGGTACATCTCCTGTTTCTTTTTGTTCAAGTTGCCTTGTTGGAATGCAATGCTTTCTGCAGTGTCGTTCATCAACTGCTGTAAACCGACGTTCGAATCTAGGTCTACACCCGAATTCTTACGGATCAAATCCTTTAGGAGATTCAGGTTTGTTGTCATACCTTCTAGGGTAGCTTCCTCTGCCCCGATGGTTTCCATGATTTCTGGCATCTTTTTGGTAAGATTAGCCGCATTCAAATCTTGAACTGCAGTTTTTTGAAACGCAAGAAGCGGTGCAATACCTGTCGCTTGTGCTACAGTCAAATGCAAAGTAGGCAGGGCTTCTGCAATTGCTTCATCTGACATCCCGACTGCAAACATATCATCACGAAAACCGTTGATCATTTTGTTGTAGTCGAGAAGAGACTGGTAGGCTTTTTCCCTGTACTCAGGTGTCATCTGATTAAATAATCTGTTTAACTGAGTGAAGGCAGCTACATCTTGGTCGGTTACAGCACGTCCCATCTCAGTCATAACAGAACGCATCTTTGCTTCGTCGCCTTTTACAAGAGTGCCTTGTGTGATGAACGGAAGGAAGTCTGAATTTTCCAACATCAAACCGACATCCTTAATGGTGTTATCGGTAATCGTATTGATGGCTTTGCTACCGCCCCAAACCGCAAGGCGTGATACAGCCGGTGCAAATATAGGTGCTGTAATACCGACTATTGTGTCGCCATCTACACCGAATGCAGTAAAGTCTGTTGGTAGTGCGGCTGCACCTAAACCGACTGCAGTAGAAATTAAAACATCATCTCTTGCTACACTACGTATGTATGGACTGTTGATTGTGCCCGTACCCTTACGTAACTGATAACTACGCAGACTTGTTTTAAGAACGTCGCGCTGCTTTCCTAGTTCTATGCGTTTAACATCATCTAGGTTGGGATCGTCTAAACGTTTATTTATTGCGGTTATGTCATCTTCATAGCGGGAGATAGTAGCCCGATGCGAGGTCAACTGTTCGCCCATTGTAAGGCGACCCCGTGCTCTTACGTTACCAGCCGTAGCAAAATTAAATGCCCCTTTAAGGGGAGCAAGAAATCCTGAACTTTTCTCAGCACGAAGGGACTGATACACTTCGTAGTCGGTTTTATCTGCGTACTTTATTGTGTTAGACTTACGTGCATTCTGAACAGCCCCTACTGTTTTTGATGCACGGGAAACAGCGATAACAGTGCCGACAGCAGTAAACGGAGCCTGTTCAGAAAAGTACAAAGCCGCTTTACTACTTGCAGGTAATTCTTTGTAGGCAAGTTCCAAGATACCGTCTGCAGAGGCATCGTCCAAGCCGACATCCCTATACTCGACGTTACCATTTTCATCTAGCTTGTATTGTGCCTTGCCATCTACAACCTCAATCAAAGGAACCTGATGGTCTTCGCGCCAAGCATCTTCGCCGTACTCAGCTATGAATTTCTTTTTATATTCGCGCTTCAAAGATGCACGACTAGAATCTAAGACTACAGTATCATTCAGTGCTCTGTCGTATTCGCGCATCCACCCTTTTTGTCCCATCCTTTTGCCAAAGGATTCTATAAACGTATTATCAAAATCTCTGTCGCCAAACATGGCTTCACCCGCAGCATCTTTCAAAGCCCCCGCTGCACTGGTTGCCATACCTACAATCAAAGGCAATCGGGCAAGTTCACCCGGCAAATCCTCACCAGCCCGAAGAAACTCAGTCAGGGTATCTCCCGTCTTAAACTGCGAAAGAATTAAGTCTTGTCCCCGACGTGTAAGATTTGGGTTGGTTTCAGATATTAGGGCAGCTACCTTCTGTCGGTTTTTTACCGCGTCAGTAAGAATAGACTTAAAGTCCGCGCTGTAATCGTCTGTCCATTCAGGTAACCGGACTTCTGTGTAGTCGGGCGTAGAGAATGGCACAGCAGGTTTTGCCGGATCTTGTTGTGGTGTTGACTTATTCGTGATGTATTCATATTCAAGTGCGCCGTACAATCCGGGGTCGGCATTGATTTCTTGAATCCGACTAGGTGTCAGGACTTCATCGCCGATTATTTCAACACCGGAAGCAGCAATCTCATCGTAGGACTTGCTGTTCATTATGGAACGAAATTCGTTCGATAGATCTTGCGCTGATCTAGACGTGCCACGTTGTGCAGCTACATCTTCGGCTGCAAGCGTAGGCAAATCAACTGTTGTCGTTTGTACGGTCCGTGCCTCTTCTGGTGACGGAACCGACTCCATGCCTGTTGGTGTTGCGTCTATCGGCTCTTGGAAACCGACGGGTAATGTAGAATCTAAAGCCATTGTCAACCTTATTTCATGGGTTCAAAGTATTGAGTTCCGTCTGGGCGAGTCATCTTCTTGTACTTACCGGGATAACCCTCTAAGGTGTACCCTTGTTGGTTGTTTCCTGATTCTTTTCCTGCAACATCTAGGTATTCTATTGTGCCAGTAGCAGGAGCAGGTTGTGGTGATGGAGTTGGTTGGGCACCAGCAGGGGCTGGAGCAGGAGCGGGGGCTGGAGCAGGAGCGGGGGCTGGACCGCCGGGAGCACCAGCACTATTTCTAACAAGTGCCCCGCTAGTAAATGCTTGTCTTGTGCTATCGCCTTTTGCAAACTGCTGTGTAACGGCACCGTTGGATGTGATAATCAAAGCACTTGTCTGTTTATCTCTGTACACTGTTCCACCATCTTTTCCAACGTACAAAGAATATGGCTCATACCGATCAGTGTTTGTTGTAACCGACTCAAAGCTAGGTAGAACAGGTGGTGCTTGTGTTTCTTCCGCTTGTCCGCCAGAATCATAATACAGCCGAACAAAGGACTTTGCACGAGCATCGCCTTGCAAAAGCTTACGATCCCCCGGAGTTAGGTTACCACCTATACCGCGAGATACAATCTGATTCAAGACCTCGACTTCACGGTACTTCATGTTAACTTCATCTAGGACGGTTTTGATAGCTGCAATTTGGTTCTCTACCGTACCAGAAGCATTGATACCAAGCTTTCTATAGTTACGTATAAAGTCTTGGTCAGAGAGTCTGCCACTAGGATCTTCGGCACGGGCCAAGTCACCTGCTGCAATAAATGCAAGAGTACGGGCTGCAGCTACGTCGTTGGAGACACCTTTAAGTTCATTTTCCATAAATGCATCTATTTTTGTGGCAGATATTTCATCTGCATAACCGTTACGATCTACCACCAAGTTTTTTATCTGGTCTATAGTACCAGTTTCACCAAAGAAGCCGTATACCGTTTGAAATGTATTGGCAACGACACCTTCTACTTTTAAGCCTGTTGCATCTATCTTTTCAAGAAGTCCTGTAAGATTCTTACGGGCTTTAAACAGGCTTGCTGATCTTTCTTGAAAAGCGTCTAACTTCTGACCTGTCAGCTTTTCAAACTCTTCTTTGAACGACATAGTCTTAGATGATTCCATACCTACTCTTGCTAAAGTGCGTTCGTGTGGGCTTTTAAGATCAACAACAAATGGTGTCATTGCATACGCACGAGCAAGGGCATCATCTTTTAAGTCAGATTGAGACATCAAGTATTCACCAACTGCATAGTTGTCATCCATACTTTTAGGTTCAGCCGCACCCATATTGAACAGTTTAACTGAATGAGACAAGCCCTTTATAAAGTCTACTTGATTATCAAACTGTGCCGCATAGTTATAGATAAATTTCTGTGTATCCATACCTTGAAATTTAGCAAGACCTTCAAGACCTTCTATTTGATCTTGTTCTTTGAATCCCAAGTCTTCTAATTTTACAGCTACAGAACCCTTGTTAGCCCCTAAACCGACGGGCAGCAAAGCATAGTTGGGTGGAAGGCCTGTTGCTCCCGGCTGTAACTTTCTAGACGCTGCTTCAACAGCAATTTCGTATTCTTTATCCACTCCCCAACCTAAGAATTCTTCCATAGGAATGTGAATTGCCAAACTAGTTGATGGGTCAATGTTTACCGTTTTATTGCCTTCTTGATCATAAGTACGGGTTCTAAGCCACTGTCCAAGATTTCCACGATAGGCTGCGTCAAGAGAACGAACATCCTCTTCAGTTTTAAACTTCCCCAAAAATTCTGCTCGTGAAGCAGGGGTAGCCATTTGGTTGTTCAAGGAATCCATAAACATGTTGGCTTTGTCTTGAGCGTCAGACGAAGGGTCAAAGTATTTTTCAGGAACATCCAATTTTACAGAGCCAATCATAATATAGTCTTCTGTGGCATCTTCTAGGGTGCCTTGCAAGCTTGCAAAATCTATATCAATTCCGTCGGTTGCACGACCAAAGATGTCGATACTGGGACGCTCATCTATCTGCTGTTGTGCAGATTTGATAAGATTGGACACTGAGGCATAGCCCGATTTGGTTGCCTTGCCCGTCAAAACCGACTGGAGAGCAGTCTGTTCGAATGCGTCAATCTTCTGCTGTTCGGCTAACCGACGTGCCTTTTCTTCTTGGATGTTCTGTGTGAAGCCTTTTACAAGGCCCGTAGCAAACGCTGCGCCAATACCCATAGCTTACTCCGCCTCTTCCATAGTCGGTTTCATGTTCATAAAGTTTTCTTCTTGTGGCTCTTCTGGAATGTAGCCACTACGAATGTCTTCGTTAATCTTTTCACGGATAACAGAAAACATACCCGGATTGTTCTGCTTCATCATGCGGAAGAAGGTTGCATCGTCCATTTCGTCTTTTTCAAGTTCGTTGTCGTTTTCAAAGAAACGATACGGAATACCTTCCTCTTCAGCCATACCCGCAATGACCATTGCAAGCGGTCCTTTGATCAGCATACCGACATCTGGTGTGAATTGACCTTCGGAGAATGCCTGAAAAATGTATCCTTCGACAAGCACCTCAACCGACGCGCCGACAATCAACAGCTTCATCAGTTCACGCTTGTTCTTTTTACGGTTTAGCTTAGTTATAGCTGTTTGCAAAGCCTGTTGCGGATCAACGATCTGTGGGGGTTGTCCCCACGGCCACTGTTGATTGTCAGACGTTAGGCCGTATCCCGGAGGTGCCATTGCAAACGGGTCTTTTGCTTCTATGCTACCACGAGGGGCTTGTGACGGATCTATTTTCATTATACATCTATCTCCCGTAGTTCGGGCGTTTCAGTAGCAAGTGTCTTGCGTCCCTGACGAATAGTCTGTTCTACGCCTGTTGCGGCACGAAGGTTTGCAATGTGACTATTGTTAGATGCTTGCATCATCTGTGCAGCCCGTTGTACTTCCGGCATAGAATACAAGGTACGCTGAATGTCGCTGAGTTGAACTTGACCAACAGCTTGACCACGAGTCAATTCTTGTACAGAGCGGGGACGTTGTCGTATGTTGATGTCAGGTGCTTGAAAGTAACCACCTTGATCTCCGACACCCGTACCCTTCAAGTACATCTGTGCACCCTTTTTTATAAAGCCGCTCAAATTTCCGCCCGACCCGATGAGGCCGCTAGTTGCTGCCTTACCACTCAACCCCGGTGGTCCCGCTGCCGGACTACCAAACAACAGATCCTTACCAAATTCAAATGCCGTGCTTATCATATTACCTAGACTAAAAGACATATCTTATTTCCCTAACTTGCAAGCCAAGCAGCAATCCAGTTACCTATACCTGCAGCCAAGTTATCCTTTTGCTGCTTATCATATAGCTTCTCGCTGTTGGCAAATTCCATAGCCATGATACCGATTTCATGCTGTCGCTGAAGCTGCGATTCACCTTTTTGGAAATTCCAAGCTGCGTTATCCCTGTATTGTTGCCACAGATTATTTAGTGCGTTTTGTGATGCGTTAAAGGCGTTTTGTACGTTTTGTCGGTTTGCTTCGTTCTGGGCAGCAGTGTTAGCCGTGTTGACTTGTCTGCGCCACTGTGTGTTCGATTGATCCACAGCAAACTGCATATTGGCGTTGAACTTCTGTCGGTTATCAGCCATTGCAGAATTGAACTGGTTCATTGCATTTTGTTCACCAGCGTTGAACTGTTCCATTGCAGCCATCCGATTTGCATTGGCTGTTTCAACCTGCGAACCCAACTCCGCAAAGAATTGTTCGACTTGTAGTTCATTCTTTGCATTGAACTGCTGACGGGCGTTTTCTTCTGCCGCATCCTTGAAGATACCCTGAGTCAAAGCATTGTATGAAAGTGTATTGGCTTGCTGCTGTGCGTCGAGGTTCTTTGTTTCAGTGGCAAGCAACGACTGTGCGTTGGTTACGGCAGCAGTCAAACGGGCATTCAAGTTAGCCTTGTCCATTGCGGCAAAAGTTGCGGCGTTGGAAAGGGCCATCTGCTGTTCGTTGTTCAAATTAGCAAGCTGGATAGTTGCGTACTTCTTTGCGTCGTCGGCTGCAATCGTGATACCAGATTCTAGCACAGCTTGTGTCATAGCCGCTGCAGCCATACTAGAGCCGCCCAAGCCACGTGCTTGCATGATGCCACCAATCTTACGAACTGCAGGAGCCGCCCACGGGGGCATCGGCTGGCCTTGCTGGATGCTGTTCATCAATTGACCAAGCTGATACTGAGTGGTAGCTTGCGGATCTAGCTGTTGCGTTGCGGCAGTACCGATAGCACCTGCAGATGGACCAGCTTGTACGCCAGTCATATCAACTTGTACAGGCTGTGTGATCTGGGCTGCTTGCATCGTACCAATCTGCGGGGTTACGGTAGCAAGGTCAGTTCCGGCAATTTGGCCTACTCCAGAAGAAGAAGGAGTAGGGATAGGGGCTTTTAAGCTTGTTTGATCAGCAGTGACAGTAGCAGCTTGTTGACCCGTCGGTTTCAACTGTGTGCCAGCAGTAGTCTGTAGTTCGTCCGTTTGTACGGTCTGTTGAGCCGGAACATTAGCAGGAATACCTGCACCTGCAAGGGCACCCACTTCCTGTTGTAACTGTTGGTCTGTGGTAATTGTTGCCATACTTAATCCCTACTCAATACTTTATCTAGCTTATCTTCAACCCGGTGCAAAGCGTCCATAACCTTACTCATGTCGTCGCGCAGTTCCATGCGAGTTGCGTATTCTTCACGTGTTTTGTTCAGTAGTATGCCTAGTCGTTTTGTTTCTTTGTTTTGTTCTGACAAAAACCATGCAAGACCAGCCACGACAAGGCCGATAAGTACATCTATGAGACTGGTCATTTCCATTGTATTACCACCCTGCCGGAGTTTTACTCACCTTGTTCAGCCAAATGCGCCGCATAAGCATCCTTGACTGCCTGTGTATGCACAGCCGCACAGACAGCTTGAACCTCTGCGCTTTCGCCAGTAATGTCAGCGTCTGGTGCTACAGTGTGCCTATGAAAACTACGACTAATTTCAACGCCGTCACGTTTAATAATAGTAGCTGTGCGAACTTGGACGTGCTTGTAGTCACCTACAATTTCGATTTTGTCTTGGATTGTTTCTTCTGTTAGTGCCATTTTTATCTCCTATGGATGGACTGACTACCTGATAATCCAATCAGGTTACGATGTGAAGTAAGTAAACGTTGTCCACAAATACATGCCAGCGGGTGCGCCATGCTGTGATTGCGTCCATCCCGTAGCAGCGTTTATGTCATAAAGATTCAAAATAGTGGAATTATTAGCCATAAAATGAGCTGTGTGTTCTCTACTAGCATTAGCACCCAGCAAAGCGTAAATCATACCCGTCGCCCCACCCGCATTAAAACCAGATACTTGAGCAAACGGAAATGAATCAACGCTTACAGCACCGCTATAACCAGTCATGTTTTTATTATCAAAAGTAAGTGAAACAGTCACCTTATTGCCAATTTTTGTGTATACGCCATTGCCAGTAATTAGTGTACCCGGTTCGCCGCCTCCCCTTATTCTTGGTGTCCAAGTCCCTTCCTCATAGTCATCCAGCGCATTTACGGCGGCTGTGTCACCGTTGAAGGTTAGGCCATCCGTTGTAAGCCTAGCAATTTCAGAACCGTCAACGTCAAACCGTACCGCGCTACCCGCTGATTCATCATTGTGGTCGGCACCTATACGAAGAATACCACTCGCATTACGAATACGGGCTGTGCTGCTTGAATCAACCATGTCAAAGTTGTGACCAGAGCCAGTTGTAGTAATTTGCAAGTGTGTGCCACTAGCAGAGCCAGCGTCTATTTCAAGGTTCGCACTAGGCGAAGTCGTCCCTACTCCTACCCGATTATTCGTGCTGTCAACGTAAAGGGTGTCGGTGTCAACAGTGAGGTCGCCACTTGCAGTAAGCGTTGTAAATGTACCAGCCGCCGCACTTGACGCACCAATAGTTGTGCCATCAATTGTGCCACTGTCGATGTCAACTTTGCTTATGTCCACCTCGCCTGTACCATTAGGTGTCAGAGCAATGTTGCCATTGGTGTCTGTGCTGATGATGGTGTTACCATTGACATTGATGTTGTCAACGTCAAGGTCAGTGTTAATAACTACAGTGCCTGTACCATTAGGTGACAGATTAATATCACCGTTAGTATCAGTTGATGAAACAGTATTACCATTTACATTTATATTATCAACGTCTAGGTCTGTATCAATTACAACAGTACCAGTACCATTAGGTGACAGATTAATATCCCCGTTAGTATCAGTTGATGAAACAGTATTACCATTTACATTTATATTATCAACGTCTAGGTCTGTATCAATTACAACAGTACCAGTACCATTAGGTGACAGATTAATATCCCCGTTAGTATCAGTTGATGAAACAGTATTACCATTTACATTTATATTATCAACGTCTAGGTCTGTATCAATTACAACAGTACCAGTACCATTAGGTGACAGATTAATATCCCCGTTAGTATCAGTTGATGAAACAGTATTACCATTTACATTTATATTATCAACGTCTAGGTCTGTATCAATTACAACAGTACCAGTACCATCTGGTGATATGTTAATGTCACCGTTAGTGTCGGTGCTGCTAATAGTGTTGCCATCTATAGTTATATTGTCAATGTCAACCTGCGTATCCATGACGATTGCACCGTCACCTTTAATACGCATACGTTCTGTTGCTGCACCGGATGTGTTTGTTTTAAATACAAGTGCAGTGGTATTTGTGGAGGCATCAAATGTGTCTTCAGCTATAGCCTCAATAGTAGCACCGTCTAGTATTGCATCTGTACCATTAGCTTCATCAGGAGCATTAAATGTAATTTTACCTATCACATCTGTAGCCTCTATAGAGTCATGGCTAGTTTGTAGATTTAATTCAAACCCATTAGCTGCTTTTGCCTTTAATCCTGTGTTATGTTCGTGTGTGACAGTGATTTCACTATCTGCACCAAAAGATAAAATAGCAGAGTCGCTATCTAATTTTAAATCATTACTAATGTTTACAGAGGTAGACGCATTTATATCTACTATTGGTGCTGTAATTTCTAACTCTGCATCAGCATCAATGTCTAGTTGTCCATCCGCGCTAGAGTTGATAAACAGGGCTGTGTCCCGGAACTGTACTTTCTTGTCGGTTGCAACCAAGATATCTTCGCCCAAACCGTCAATGTAGGCGGTTCCGTCTAGATACATATCCTTGAACTGCAAAGAATTGGTTCCGATATCTAGCGTGTTCGTGGTCTTCGGTTTAATTTCTGTGGCACTTGCAATAAAATCTTGAACCGGACCCAAGACGGTAATAGGCGCACCTTCTGCTGCCGTGCCATCGTGAGTGTGGCCTGTAGTTTCATTAAAGGCAGCTTCAATAGCATCGTATTCGCCATCGATATCCGAAGCGTTGATGACGTTTCCGTCTGCAATGTTGTTTGGGGTGTCGTTCCGTGTGTAACCTGTACCCATAGTCTTGTCCTTCCGTTATCGCCGCCCGTAAGTGCCATATTCAAGCGTGGCTGAATCTAAAGAGTGCGGTGGGTTTGTTGAATTTGATCTAAATTGTAAAGAAACAACATACCCAGAACCTAATGTCTGGCTCTCAAATATTCGTTGAAGTGTTCCGCCGTATGTCGATGTCCCAAAAATGCCGATTCCGTAAAAAGTTGGAGCATTTGATGCTGTTGTATTATCGAATACAAAAGGTGTCGGTTGAATAATCCCAACTTCATCAAAATCAAAAAGCAGGTTTATTTCTGAAAAGAAACTTCCCTGTGGATCTGTGTACAAAACCAACCGATAAATTGTTTTGCGAATTCGTGGATCGTTTATTGGAATGTACGGTGTGGCAAATGTTGAATAGATATCCTGCCCATCCAAACTATTTCCAGATTCCATCTGATATACGTAGCCTGAATCATTGGCAAATACGATTGTTTCTATATCCGCATTTAGATTACTGCTGGCAACGTATGCCTTAAATCCTCTCAATTCCGCAAATTGCATAGCCTCCGACGTTTGCGACGCTATAATCCCCTGTGCTGAATCCGACGAAAAGTTTGCATTGTATCCAAGTAGTCTGTATTGGCTTTTCGGTCTAATTACTACACTACTAAACGAAGTGTTGCGATTTACAAAGTTTGTTACGTTACTTTGAATGGCCTTTGATACGACAGCTAGGCTGAAATCTCCTACGCGGTCGGTTGCAGAAAGACTGCGAATACCATCCGGCCCCAAGTAAATAACGTCTCCCCCTATTTCCTGAATAGTGTCGGTTTGGACACACCCTGTATCTAGGGTGATAGGCTGCAACTGAAAATCACCTATAGTATTACCAACCAAGCGAAAAATAGTACGCTCACTAAATATTATAAGCTGTTCTCGAAAAATAATCAAGCCCGAAATTTCATTTCCTACATTTATTACCCCGCCGCCACTTGCAGCAGAGAAATCATCAAAAGTAAACGGGGCTGTAAAAAGAAGGGTAGATCCCTTTCCAAAGAAAAGTTGGTTTTTAAAATTGGCTACGTGACTTGCGCCTATACCGTCTGTAGGGATTCCATCTAAGGCAGTGAAGGTAGTACCATCGTATACAAACGGTACGTTACTTCCGTCTACGCCTGTCAAGTAGTCAGTTCCTGCATAATTGAACTGAGCAAACCTATGTTTAGCCATTCCCGTACGATCTGTTGTCAGCATCGTGATTGCAGCGTTGTCTGCAGGGCTGCTATTCAAAGCCGGATCGATAGCAAACGTTGCAGATCCGCTAGTAACCGTCGGGGTGGCAGTGAGGGTGTAGATTAGATCTACGCCAGCAATAGTAAAGGTATCACCAATTTGTGGTGTTCCCGTGATACCGTCCACAACCAAGCTAGTCCCTGTTTGCGCGGCACCATCTACCAAAACCGACCCGTAATTTGGTGTGTTTATCTTCGTCCACCCAGAACCGCTCGACTTGAATATGTCTGAATTACGGGCCGCAACTACAAAGCTTTCGAAGCTAGAAACCCCTAAAATCAACCCTGCAGCGGTAGGAAACGACACCGCATCTTGATCAGATGGGTTTACGACCATAGTCTGATCTAGGGTTAAAGTTGCTCGTTTGTTCACGGAACTAAACGACACGCCGCCTGTTGCAATGGTGTAGCGGAACGATAAAACGGCATCGTCTGCAGGTGCTGTTACGATTGCCGGAGTGATAGTCAAGGTAGATGCCGTACCTACGAGAGCAGTTGCGGCACTAACTGTGTATACAGTTGTGTCCCCCGCAATAGTAAATGTGTCGTTTGCGGATGGGGCTACATCCAAACCATCTACATTTAAGGTTGTGCCTGTCTGTGCTGCACCAGCTACTGCACCTCCGTCTAAAGAAACAACGTCTCCAACTATTGGTAATTTAAAAATATTACCTATAATTAAAGAAGTACCACTTTGTCCGTTTCCGTGAACTAAGGGCGTACCGTACGCGGGAACAACGTCACTGTCGTATTTGTCGTAACCTTGAACTGATCGATACCCGCCTTCGATAGATGGTTCGTAATTACGAAGAATACGGGCAGACCCCGGAGCATTGATACCGTGCTGCAACGGGGACACGTTTGTAATGAGTCCACCCTTAAACTCAAGGGCATATGTTTGCCAACGATCCGGCATAAGCTTATCGTGCTCTCATATATATGTTTTCATTGACGTTAATTGTTCTCATCTGTTTAATCCCACTGTCAAACTTGTTTTGAGAAATAGACGCCATTTCGATGTTGTCACGAAACATGTATGCGTAGTACATAGCCCCATCAATAATTACATGACGAAAACGTTCAGGAACAGTTGGAACGTCAGTGGGAAGAATCAAATCGACAGGGTCCATAAAGTATTCAAAATCAACTTGATAGGCTTTGTCAGGCATAGGAACTACACCAAACTCACCGTTTTGTGTGCGAAATACGAATTCAGGAGCAGCACCTAAAGCCACGTTGGTTTCATCTTCCTGATCGATGTATCTATCTACGTATTCATCATAGCTTATCAGTGTTAAATTTTCTGCGCGACCGATACCCAGAGTAGTGTCACGCCGAACACGAAACGTATCAAAATCGACATACTTAGCTTGAGTCGGAATTGGATACCGCGTAACTCCGGCAGTCAAGGTTTGTTCATACTTGTTATGATTAAATGACCAACCGAAGTGTGCCTGATTAATGTGACGGATAGAAGAGTTTACGGCTTCTTTGATTGCACTATAAAACCCTATAGCTGAAGCAAAGTTCGCAGAGGTAAGTTGCGTTTCGTTTAGGCGTTTGGCAACATCATTGGTCAAGCTTAAATAATCATATGCCATTGTTACCGTGTCCTTACCTTCAAGTTAACTGAGCGAATAGCCGTACTACCTGTACTGTCGGTCATCGTACAGAAAAAAGTGTAGTTTCGTGTATTGACCCCACTGGCAATATTGATGGTAGCGACTGTGTTGGTTTGAGTCTGAGAAACATTTTGAATGCTGTCGGTTGTTGCCCCGCCTGATGCAGTAGTCAAGTCTTGTCCAGAAGCAAGGACTGTTCTGGTTGAATATGCGTCGGTTTCAACAGACCATACAACTGTAGAAATAGTTGCAGCACCAAGAAACCGCGACCAATCTATACTGTAGTCGAGTGTCTCTCCGGGATCTTTAAAGGGCCATTTATATGACATAAATTACTCCACGTAAACTGTTCTTGTAAAGCTGTTGCCAATACTTTCTATGTGGACAACTCGTGGTTCTAAAACTACAGACGCTGTTCGTTCGAAGGCGTTGATTCCATCTTCAACTAAAACGATTCGTGGATCTAAAACAACGTGTACTGTTCGTTCGTAACTTGTTAAAGGCATCAGGCTGCTCTGTCTATATTGATGGTGCGCCGCCTGTCATATAGTTCACGAACCGCATTGTAATCAAACTGCACTCCTGAGTACGTTCCAGTTCCTACGGAGAACGTCCCCTGAACCCCTGAAAGTCCTGCTGTTGTGTGTAGGATTAGCGTACCAACTGCGCCTGTTGCGTTAACACTCCCCAGAGGTTCAGTAGTCTGGGCCTCTACGCTTCCTAACGTAGCTACTGCACCGACACCAGATACAGATACAGAGAAGCTAACGATGGGTTGTGGGGTTCCGATAGTGCCTGTTGCAGATACGCCGCTAGGCTTCTCATCTATGTTAGATTGAACCGTGCCTACTGAACCCGTAGCACCGACACCAGTCGAAATAACTTCGCTAATGTCAATCTCAAATCCGCCAGCAACTACAGGAGAAATTGCGCCTGTTGCGCTAACCCCGGAAATATCTTTATTAATGTTTACGGTAAGACTACCAACACTTCCTGTTGCAGTAGCAGCATCAAGATTGAAGACAACAATTTCAATGCGTCCGTACTTTGCAGTTCCGTAAACGCCTACGCCATATGTAGCGGAGTTTAGTGCGGTATCTGCCACAGTTTATTTCCTTACGCTATACGAATTATAGCGTTACTTGCGTTGGCGGCAGGAAATTGAATAGTCAAGTCACCTGCAGTAGCACTTACTGTGCCACCAAAGTCAATCACAGCAATGGCTGCATTACTAGCCGCTGTGTTATAAATAATACAACCGTCTGCAGATACAGTTACGTTTGAAAATACTTCGTCTGTAAAGTCAACGATTGCGGTAGATCCGTCTAGAGAAATAGTCGCACCATCAAGAACCTGACCACCAGTTGTGTAGTTGGTTCCGCTGGCTTCATCGCTATTGCCAGTTACGTCAGAATAATTAGTAGTGCTGGCGTTGTATGTGCCAGTCGGTGTGTCTTTAATCAAAGCTAGTTTCAAAGAATCCGTATCCAAATCATGGACACCACCAAGAATCTCTTGCTTGAAGCTATTACACATTGCAGTTGTAATTGCCATGATTTGTGTCTCCTATTAAAGTGAAGTCTGAAAATATTCTTCCAAAGATATGGAAATATTTACTGCGCTATTTGCGCTTGCTAATCCGCGAATCTTGTCACCGGGGTTTAAAAACAAGGGATAATCTGTAATCTGAAGCAGTGAATTCGCGGGAAGTTCGACTGTTTCAGCAAGGGTGTAATGTGTTGTTGTTGATGCCTCGTACCAATCTAAGCTAAACGTAACCGACGAACTAGAGGCATTGTTGATATAAATACTGTTTACATCACTGGTAAACCTTGCAGGAACTGTATATACATCTTGGTTTGCCGTTGTAAGTTCTATGGCAAGGGTGCGTCTTTTACGTTCTGACATCTCTAGTTCTCTATGTAGATGATATCAAAGGTTGCGGCAACTCGTAGGTCAGCATTTGAACTGTCTGCTATTGCACGAAACTCAATGTCGGTTTTTTCTGGGATAGGCTGTGGACAAGTAATATCCTGATGGTACGAACCTTCAAACAAGTCAAACTTATTTTGTGTGCGGAACACGCCATTGACTTCCCGCGTCAGCATCCGTACTGTTGCTACCTTGTTATTCTGTACAGTAAACGCAGTTGCATCTATTTGAAACAAATACGCTGTGTATCCAGCAGGTACAGTCCACAAGGCCATCAATGTTTGTTGGTCAGCCACTGAAACATATGCGTAGGTAGTGCCACCGTTGGCAATTGTAATGTTACCAGCAGATGCTGTGCCGCTAGACACAAAGGCACGGTACACACGTAAGAAGCTGCCCGTTGTCGTTGCGGTTCCCGATGCATTTAGAGTTACTGTTTCAGATAACTCATTGTAACTTGCATCCAAACCTTGAATGGTTACTTCTACGTTTTCGTCTGTAGCACCGGAACTGCTCGTTGCTGTCATTGCTACAGCACTAGATGGGTACGCATACAGACCACCTACATCCCAGATAGTCTCTTCTGAATTTTGTATTTCTCCGTTATAACCAAACTTAAATACACGCTTGTGTCCCTGTATTTCCCCACGAGATACCTGCAAAAAGTAAGGAAAAGACCCTACGCCACCACTAAACGTAATCAGATTTGGGTATGAGGTGATGGACACTATTTTCTATCCCAGTTCAAAACTTTGCGGTGCAACTTCCAGAACCAGTCGCCTACAGAGGTAAAGGGCTTGCCGCAATAGAGCAAACCCCAGCCAACATATTTAATCAAATAACGACGGGCGGATGTCATAGTCATCTTCAAGCCAATCAAGGGTACATAGGCGGTAATGCGCTTCAGACCAATCTTTAACAGCCTTGTCCATAGCCATAATGTCATTTTTAGCGTTTTTAAAAACATATTCTGCTGTCTTCTTTTTTGATTCATAGGTGTGACGAAGAGCGTCTATTGCAAGTTTGTCCATGTTAATCCCCTTCCAACTTATTATAGACTAAAAATTCAATTTAGTCAAGCTATTTCGGAAGAAGGGCAATAGCTGCAAATAATAAACCCGCTGCTATTGCTACAACTAGGCTAACTAAAGCAGATTGTTTCAAGCCTTCGACGAACTCCTCGTGCTCTTGCTGCGCTTTTATTCTAGCTTGTCGTTCTGCTTCTTTTGCTTCTTGTATGCGTCGTGCACGTTCATCGACTATGCTTTGCCACGTTCCGGGACCGAACCTCATGTCAACGAGGTTTCGCATTTCGTTGACTTGTTCTTGGGCGAGCCGTGCATCGATAACTTCTTGTGCAACCGACTTGATACCGAACTGGTCGCCTATGCTAGTTCCAGACTTTTTAGCCCGTTGTTGTTGGACTTGTTTTTCGCCAGTAAGAAGGTTGTCAATGTGCCCCGCAACCTCACTCACATCTTTGGCTGTTCCAATTGCAGATTTAATACCGTCTACGGCACTTTTTACTAGTGCAATACCCGCAAGGGTTTCTGCTATCATTTGTTTTTCTCGTTCGTTGCCTGAAGCGTTAAAAAAGGGTCTTTCCGGGACGTTTCTTTCCGGGGCGTTTCTTTCCGGGGACGGGAAATTTTCCTTTTACTGGAAGTACTTTTGCCGGACCAATGACGGGTGTTCCCGGTTTTTTTGGTTTACGTTTCTTTCCGGGGACGGGAAATTTTACGTCCAATTTAGGATTACGCTTACCCGGCTGAGTCTTTCCGGGGCGTTTCTTTCCGGGGACGGGGAATTTGCCTTTTACTGGCCTTGCCCCCTTAGATGAACCGGGAAGAACGACCTTTGTACCGTCCTCCTTGCGACCTGTACGTTCGCCTCTTTTATTTCTTGGTGCCATAACTGTACTCCTTTATCTATGACCTTTTATTAAAACTCTCCGAATTTCATCGCATCCGAAAGTATACGTGCCCTTCGACCTACCTGCCGTGCCCACTTCGAATCCATCATTTCAAACCCTGCAGCTTCAAAGTTTTCTTCGTGGATTGCAGACCACATCTTCTTGAATTTGCACAGGCGGGGTACACCCATGTTAAATGCCATGTCCATCAGAATGAGTTGACGAACCGCATCCAAGTTTTCTACGCACTCGTGAACTCTACACAGTTCGCTTTCTACAATCTTGATATCGTTCATTGCAAGAAACCGCGCATCGGCTTCGGTAATGCCGTGCTGATACACAGTTTCAATGTTTGGGATATCTAGGTAAGCAAGCTCTTCTTTGCTTATGCCTCTGTCTTTCAAGTTACGACCTATACCGATTGTGTCGATACCAAGCGTATCTTGGTAGACAGTAAGAACCATACCCTCGTGTTCGATAAGCTTATCTAAGAAATGCGAAGTATTGTACTTCATTGATTTTCCCCGAACTCTTTCATAAGGTTGTCTATATAAACTCTAGGTCGTGTTCTATCCATGTATTCTTTGTACATACCCTGTACAGCGTAATCTACAAGGGCATCATAGTCCCAGCTAAGTACGTAGTTTTTTACAGCAACATGTATGTTTTTTGCTTCGTAGGTACGTGCTTCAGCTTTTGTAGTAGGAAATCCCTCAGTGTTTTCCATTTTGAACATAGACATTATATTTCTAACGCTCCTACGATACCGCACTTATATTCAACAGATGCCCACGAACCATCTTTCGGTATCTCTTCATATACCTGTCTGTTTCGTTCGCATTTATTTTCGTTATCAAACCACTGAACTGTCTGATTAAAGCATTGACCCTCTGCTGTACAAACAGTCAACACCAGTGCCCAAATTACAGTATTCATTTCTGTTCGTGCCCCATCCATACAGCAAAAGCACCCGTCATGGCACCTACTACAGTTGATACAAAGGCTGTTTGCTGTGTAGTGGCTGCTGGTCCTAAGTCCATAAACCACTGTACAACTTGATAAGCCATAATAGTCATAGCCAGCATCATTGCTCTAGGTAACAATTTCCAAGCTAAGATTTTTTCCATTGTGTAGGTCATCTATTTCTTTCCAAAGAATTTTGTTGCCGCTCGTGTTCCAAAGCTTGCAGCAACAATCGTGCCCAAGCTGTACTGGTACCATTGAGGCATTTGCTCCAATTGTTGAAATCCACGAGATACAAGTTCTTCCATTCCCGGTATGAAGGCTAATATTAAAGGTATACTAAATAAAATAGTCAGCCATTCGTCTTTCCATGAATGCTGACTTCCACGAGCCATCTCTAAATCCCAATCGATTTCTCCGGTGGCTTTCTTTTGCATAACGATAGCTTCAGCTTCTGCCTTTGCTACTTTAGTCTTGGCTTGGGCTTTCTTTTCTTCAACCTTACCATTTAGCCAAGTTCCGGCTAGGTCTGCTATCGGGCCAACAAGTAGGTTTAGCATTTCCACCTCTTTCGTGCTTGACGCAACCGACTATTCGGGTTGGCTGCTGCTTTCGGAAACTTTTTCATCTGTCCAGCAGAACGTGCACAGAAAGACTTGCGACGCTTGGCATCCTTGCTTCCCGGCTTTACCTTGCCTGTCACAGCAGTCTTTAGTTTGCTGCCGGGGTTTTTTTTGCGATAGGCAGCAACCCCAGCCTTAGTCATTCCCGCACCAGACTTTGTAGGGCGGAAGTTCTTCTTGTTACGGGCTGGCATCTTGTCAGGCTTTCTTGGTGCCACTTTTCTTCCTTTTCTTACCTGATGCAGTAACAGACCACTTTACTTTGCGGGGGCCTGTCTTTTTAGCTGCTTCTTTTTTAGTAATTCGGCTGGCGACTTTGGCTGGTCTACAAGCTGGATAGGGACGTTTCTTTTTCTCAGAACCAGACCGACCACATTTCTTGCCAGTCTTTACGTCTCGCCAGTCTTCCTTGAACCATTTAGTTAAGCCGCCTTTTGGTTTAGCCATTATGCGTAAGTCCCGCCACGCTTTTTGTACGTTTTAACTAACCAAGCGTTTGCGTATGCGCTAGGATACACATCAAACTTACGTTTAGCCTCTGCCTTTACCTTTGCATAAAGTGCTTTATTTTTAGGTGTAGGACTTCCAGACTTTTTCTTTGGTGTAGTCTTTTTTCTAGGTGCCATATGGTTTACCCCCGGCAGGGATTACTGCTTATATCATAAAATTAATAAGGTGTCAAGGGGGCAAGTTGCCCTGCCCCCCGACAGTTATTTAGGCAAATGCCGCAGCAGTTTCTGCCGCACCCATTGGAACCACAGTCGCAAACACACGAACCTTACCATCGAAATTAGCAGTGATTGCTTTCATGTCGATGTTATCGGCAGCAGTGTACAGAACTGGGGTTGAACCAATCTCGTAACCAACAGCAGTATGACCTGCTACGTCAGTAACCCAAGTGTCGGCAGCAGTGCCATCACCCAAGTCAAGAGTTGGTGAACCAGTAGAAGCAAGAGTCAACACTTCGATACCTGCGTTTAACACAAGGGTGTTTGCAGGAATTTCGAAAACGTCGATGTCTTCACCAGTTGCAAGAGCAGTAGTTGAGAAGTCAAGAACAACCTCAATTACTTGGGCTTTGTGCCCTACGGGAATGCCAGCAACAGCATTAGTTACGGTGTAAGTAGCCATGTGTCAGTCTCCCTTAAGCAACAGTATCTACAACACCGCGAACGAGTGCTTCTGGGCGAAGGACTTTACGTCCAAACACATGAAGACCACGAACGATGTCGGAGAAGGTTTCAGTTGACCGAACTACTTCGGTTTTTGCAATGTGAGATG
>Ga0208899_1000822_pt1 | contig 22725 bp, 27 predicted proteins | sample VirMetDEL_Nov_24_FD_184518 | JGI IMG/M metagenome (GOLD analysis project Ga0208899, IMG submission 184518) | Aqueous microbial communities from the Delaware River and Bay under freshwater to marine salinity gradient to study organic matter... | ecosystem: Environmental > Aquatic > Marine >... | reverse complement strand
TTTACCTAAATCTAACAGATCCTACTCAAATAGATTTGATAGAAGAAATCATTGAATACAATGATATTAAAATTGATGATGCGGGAAAAGTAGAGTTTATTCCTATCGAGCCATCAAAAGAAGAGATTACTTATGAAACTGTCGAAGTGGAAATAGATGTGAAAATAGAAGACATGGAGCCAGAAATGAAATCTATGGAAGAAGAAATAAAAGCTGAAATAGAGATTGTTGAGGAGCCTGTTGAAGAAATAGTCGTAGAAGCAGTTGATGAAGAATCTCCTGTAGAAGAGGTAAAAGAAGAAACAAAAGAAGAACCCACAGCAAAAGAAAAAGCAGCTACAAAAATTGTAAAAGAAATCGATGATAAAGAAAGATATGACGATACTGCTCAGACCAAAACCCTAATCGTCATGCAGATACTAGGAGATACCAAAACCTTTTTTGATACACAATCAACAATCGTTGATACAGATATTAATGACTATTTATCTGTTACAATTGAAGATCAATATGGTATGTTGTTTGATATGGCGCAGGAAAATACTATTCAGGAGATGATCAATGCCCAGTATTGAGTATCAGGGGATGAAGTTCAGTGGGGGTAAATTCTTCATTATCTTATCCTTAATAGGTGCAATTATCGGCGGTGGTTGGACTGGTTACAAGTTCTACGATGACTATTTAGATATGAAAGCTAAAATAGAAGAATATACAGCACCTGATCTATCATCTTACGACGAACAAATAGCGGTTTTGAAAACAGAAATAGACTCTATTCTTGATGAAATTACTCTAGTGGCGGATGTTGCAAAAGATTTAAAGAATGACATGAAGACTGATCTGAGGTCCATGAATAATGATATCAGACACATTACAGAAATAGTAAATGACATCGAAGACAGACAAAAAGAAGATACGCGAGAGATATTTGATGAATTAAAAATCATTGAAAATGAATTAAACTTAAGTATAAATAAAGCATTAAACAATCCTTTAAACGGAATGAGCGCTAAACAATGATAGATAAAATAAAAGACTGGGGAAATCTAGCTACTAGATGGATCATTTTATTTGCCATTGTTGTGATTGCGTGGACTAATTTAGAAAACAGAGTAACTCGCCTAGAAGCAGATACCATGGGCATTCCTGAAATGTTATTAAGCATAAAGGAAGATTTGGCCGCTATAAAAACAGATATTTCATGGCTAAAAGAAAATATGCCTAAAAATGACAATTAGTAGATCTCAAATGGCTAAGCAAATAGCCAACCCACCCTCTAAAAAGATAAGAAAAAAGAAACCAAAAAAGAGAAAAACAAAGTAGAATTTTCTAGAAGGTTTTGATACATTGTGCCTTAAGCACAAAGGAGTCTATGATGGCAGCAAATTGTAAGAAAAAAACCTACATGAAAACAGGTGGCAAATCTCCCGTTAAAATGATGAAGGGCGGAATGGTCAAGGGTTACATGTATGGTGGTTCTGTTAAGAAAATGAAAAAATAATGGCAACTTCGGGAACAACTGATTTTAATCTAAGTATTGATGATGCTATAGAAGAAGCATATGAGAGATGTGGTCTTCAGACTCGTACTGGATATGACATACACTCTGCTAGACGCGTTCTTAATATCATGTTTGCTGAATGGGCAAACCGTGGGATTAATGTTTGGACGATTAAACAAAGAACGGCCACAATATCCACAAATGATCAAAGTAACACTGCTGATTTTGCTTCTGATATCGTTGATGTTTTGGATGTTATTGTTCGAGATGGAACCACTGATTACACCGTGGATAAAATCAGTAGAGCTGAATACTTAAATACTCCCGTTAAATCAACAACAGGAAGACCAACTCAGTTCTTTTTCGACGGTCAGATTAATCCAGTCATGTACTTTTATCCGGCGGCGGATCAATCATATACGATTGTTTACAACGCCTTAACTAGAATACAAGATGCGGGAGCATACACAAACACGACCGATTTACCTTTTAGATTTTATCCTTGTTTAGTAGCAGGACTTGCATATTACATTGCAATGAAAAAAGCTCCTGAACGTATGGCAGATTTAAAATTTGAATACGAAGATGTTTGGAAAAGAGCCGCAGATACTGACGGTGGTAGAGATAGTGTATTCCTTACACCTCAAAATTACTTTGTAGGTTCATAATGGCAAAATACGCAACAGGTAAATATTCACAAAGAATATCCGATCGCTCGGGAGCAGCTTTCCCCTATAAAGAAATGGTGAAAGAATGGAACGGTTCCATTGTCCATGTTTCAGAATTCGAGCCCAAGCATCCACAATTAATTCAAACAAAAAAACAATCAACAGACCGTGAAGCTTTACAAATGGCTAAAGGTCAGGTTGCCGATACAACAGTGTACCCACCAACAGACGGCACAAGCATCAACACTTTTTTATCGACAGGAATGCAACCATTGACTAAAAATAAAGATACAAAAATGTCTGTAGCAGCAGGCACAGTAACAGTGGTGATCTCATGAATTATTCTGAACTATTAACAAATGTAAGAAACTACACAGAAGTAGGGTCTGAAGTATTATCAGATTCTATTATTGATGTATTTATTGTAAATGTAGAAAACAAAATTCAAAGAGAACTTGACCTCGATGCTTTTCGAAAGTTTCAGTTTTCTAGTTTCACCATTGGTAGTCCTTTTATCACGATGCCTGATGATTTTGCATTTGAGCGAGGAGTTCAGATAAAAGATCAAATTACGGGGGATCGAACATGGCTAGAACAAAGGGATACTACCTTTATTGATGAGTATAATGTGGATCGTTCCGACACAGGAAAGCCAAAATATTATGCAAACTGGGATCAGAATACGATGATATTCGCTCCTACACCCGATTTAGCTTATGAGATTGAATTATGGTATAACAAAACACCTGATCATTTATCTAGTTCTAACACAACTACTTGGTTGTCTACCAACGCACCCGAAGTTTTAATTTATGGCACAACAGCAGAAGCTTTTTCCTACTTGAAAAATCCTCCATATGTGCAATTATACGAACAAAAGTATGCTCAGGCAGTGCAAAATTTAGCACAAACTCAAATGGGCAGAAAACGCAGAGATGAATACGCAGATGGGGTCCTCCGTATTCCTCTTAGATCAGTAGATCCCGGAGGTAAATAAAGATGGCAATTACACAAGCAGTCTGCGATAGTTTTAAAGTTGAACTATTGGAAGGCGAGCATGATTTTAGATCCTCTGGTGGAGACGCATTTAAGCTTGCTTTGTATGACGCATCTGCAACTCTCAGTAATACAACCACTGCATACACAACTTCTAATGAAGTAAGTGCATCAGGTTCTTATTCTGCGGGCGGTGGTGCATTAACAAATCAAGGTGCTTCGGGGTCAGGTGCAACAGCATTTATTGACTTTGCTGATTTAAGTTTCACCAGTGCTACAATTTCAGCACAAGCTGCCGTGATCTATAATTCTAATACTTCTGCTACTACTAATACAAATGCAGCGGTAATGGTTTTAGATTTTGGTGCAGTGAAGACTTCAACATCAGGCACGTTTACAATTCAGTTCCCAACAGCAGACGCATCTAACGCTATATTAAGAATATCTTAATATAAGTATTTAGCTTTTGTTGTAGTTGGGCTAAGATACAACTATGTTTTTTGGAACTACAACCTTTGCTGAAGATTCGTTTAGTGCTCAAGGAAGTAAGAATGCTATCGTTCTTGTTTCTGGACAAGCATTATCTACAGCTTTTGGTACAACCACAGTTGTAGGAAATGCTACTGTTTCTCTAACAGGTCAAGCTCTTAACTCAGTAATTGGTAACGCAACCATAAGTGGGGATGCTAATGTTACTGTTACTGGACAAATCTTATCTAGTGCTCAAGGCTCTGTTGCAACAGCAACAGGAGCTACCGTCTTCCCAACTGGTGAAGCTGTTTCTTCTACTCAAGGAGATGTTACTGTCTTCTTACCTGACATCACTGCTTTCCCGACTGGTGAAAGCATGTCCTTTGCAATTGGTCCCTATTCAATTTCTGCTGGTGGTCAAACAACCATTGTCGTTGGAGCAGAAGCTTTAATTGAAACTTCAATCGGTGAATCTGTTGTTACAGGTTCTGCAGTTGTCGAACTTACTGGTCAAGATTTAACATTATCTATTGGAGACGAAAATGTAATAGCAAATGCTAATGTACCTGTTACAGGCGAAGCTTTATCTTCTACTCAAGGAAGCGTTGTTGTATCAGCGGGGGCTCAGGTTGATGTTACAGGCGAAGAACTCACACCTGCGATTGGTGATGAAACTGTCACTGGTTCGGCTTTCGTTACTTTAACAGGTATTCCGTTAACCATCATTCAAGGTTCTGTAGAAGTTCAAGCAGGAGCAGATGTCGATGTTACAGGCGAAGCTTTAAGCACAGCTCAAGGAAGCGTTGTAGCTACTGGTTCAGCAATTGTAATTCCAACAGGTATTGAATTATCAGTTGCTCAAACAGGCGTAGGTGTTATTGCATGGTCGCCTGTGGTCCCGGGAGTCACGAACGCTTGGACCCCTGTCGATGACAGCAACACTAATGCGTGGACAGAAGTCGATGATTCTGCTACAAATGTATGGACAGACGTAGATGACAGAGAGGTCGCTTAATGGCTTTTATTTTAAATGATCGTGTAAAAGAAACTAGTACAACCACAGGAACAGGCACTTTTGATTTAGATGGTGCAGTTGAAGGATTTGAAACTTTTGTTGCTGGAGTTGGAGATACTAATCAAACTTATTATTCTATTTTTCTCGATGATCAGTGGGAAGTGGGCTATGGTACAATTACCGATGCTACTCCCGATACCTTATCACGAGACACGGTTATCTCATCATCAAACGCTGACAATAAAGTAGATTTCGCAGCAGGTGAAAAAACAGTTATTTGTACTTTACCCGCCAGTAAAACTCCTTCCGCAGGAATGGATGCAACCACTTTTATTAATACACATGATACTATTATTACAGAAGACCAAACTATTGCTTCGGCTGTTTTAGCAGGTCCTGTGTCAGTTACAGGAAATGTTACCGTCACAGGTACATTAGTCGTTATTTAATGTCACAAATTGAAGTCGATACAATATTACCTCAAAGTTCCAGTACCCTTCAATTAGGAAACGCAGGGAGCACTGTTAATGTAACAGGTACGTTAGACGGAAACGGATTAACAGGACTCAATGCTGACAACATCAGTTCAGGAACGTTAGCCGATGCTCGTCTATCAGGTAATGTTACACTTCTTGGTCAATCACCAACTTACACTTCTATTTCACCAACCGCCATTGAACCTTCCACAACAACAGACGTAACAATCTTAGGAACAGGATTTACAGCCACAACAGTTTTTGAATTTGTGAATACAACAGGTGCTATTCTTAAACCTAATACCATTACTTTAAATAGTTCTTCCAATGTTACTGCTAGCACGAATATTACTACCGCCGGTGATTATTATATTCGTATTGAAAACGATTCAGGTTTAGCGACTCGTTCCACCAACGCTGACTTACAAGTTTCTACGGCTCCTGTATTCTCAACAGCGGCAGGCACCTTAGGTACTTTTGAAAAAGGAGATGCAGTCAACGTAGCCATTACAGCAAGCTCTGATTCGGCTGTTGATTTTAGTGTGCAGTCAGGCACCCTACCGACAGGACTGAGTTTAGGAAGCACACAAAATACCGTTTATATTGCAGGCACCGAAAGCAGTTCTATTATTGCAGCAACGACCTATAATTTTACAATCAGAGCAACGGATCAAGAGTCACAAACTTCTGATCGTGCCTTTTCAATCACTATTGATGTTGGTATAACAGAAGGGATGAGGTTTAGTTAATGGCTGATACGTATTTATCAAGAACACCAAGTAGTCAAGGAGACAGAAGAACTTACACAATATCTTGTTGGGTAAAAAGACATACACTAGCCTATACGACTACTCTCATGGATGTTTTTTTAAACGCAAGTCAATGGTATTCTATTGGATGGAGAACAAACGATAAGTTTTATATATATCATGCCGACAGTGGCACGGACTATGGTTACGTAACCGACATGGTTTTTAGAGATGTGTCTGCTTGGTATCACATAGTTCTTGCTGTCGATACGACTCAAGCAAGTGCGTCCAACAGAGTAAAATTATATGTTAACGGTGAGCAAGTTACATTTAATCAAGACTATGGTGATTTCCCTCAAAATGAAAGTACATGGGTAAATAGCACCAACGCACATCACATAGGTAGATACAATGATGTTGTTAGATATAGTGAGTTTACTTTGGCTCATTATAATTTTACCGATGGCACTGCTTATCAAGCATCGGACTTTGGTGAAACTGATACTAACGGTCAATGGAAACCAAAAACAACACCAAGCGTCACGTATGGCACCAATGGTTTCTTTTTAAAGTTTGCTAGCTCTGGAAGTTTGGGAACAGATAGTTCAGGTAATGGAAATGATTTCACAAAAAATGGTAGTGGTGATCAAGTAACCGATACTCCTGATAATAATTTTGCTACTTTGAATCCTTTAATCAGAGGTGCTTATACATTAAGCGAAGGTAATTTAAAAATTAATGGTGCTTCTAGTGAAACAATAGATAACAGTGGAGTATCAACCTTTAGTATGACTACAGGTAAATGGTATTGTGAAATGAAACCAACTGATGTTAGTGGTTTTCAAAATTTTGGAATAATAGAATTAGATACTTGGAATCAAGGAGCAAATTCATTAAGTTTGTATGGTTATTTTTATAAAAAGAATGGAGATAAAATACCTTATGAAGGTAGTGGTGGAACTAGCACTGCTTATGGTACTGCTATTTCATCAAATGATATAGTGAGTTTATTATATGATGCCGATAATGGAACAATAACATTTTATTTAAATGGAGTTTCTCAAGGTGATGCGTTTACAGGAATTGACACATCAAAAACTTGGAATTTTGTAGTTTGGGATAATACAACAACTGGGATAGGTATAACTGAAGTAAACTTTGGCAATCCCTCATTCGCAATCACATCCGGTAATACTGACGACAATGGATATGGAAACTTTGAATACGCACCCCCTAGTGGCTATCTCGCACTCTGTACCAAGAACTTAGCGAGTGTCTTATCTCCTACGATTGGTGATGGGAGTCAGTATTTTGATACTTATTTAGACACTGCATCATCATCAAATGGTACTTATAATCTTGGTAACCTAAGTTTCCAACCTGATTTTTCTTGGAGAAAAAATAGAAATAATATTGAAGCACATTTTCTTTTTGACTCATCAAGAGGATATAATGAAACAAAAATGTTAAGTAGTAATAGGAATGTTAGTGAAACAACTGCATCTGGTAATTTAATAGATACAACTGTAAGTGCTAGAAATGGTGGAATGACAGTTGTTGAAGGTTCTATTAATAGTGGTGAATTTTATTTTAATAGTAGAACTTATGTAACTTGGAACTGGTTAGTCAATGGTGGTTCGACTTCATCGAACACAGACGGAGATATTACTACAACAGTTCAAGTATCTCAAACTAGTGGTTTCTCAATTTTAACTTGGACTGGTAATGGAACACCAAGTCAGTCATTAGGTCATGGTCTAGGGATAACTCCAAAGATTATGATTCACAAAAATAGAGACCAAGCAGTGACTTGGCAGATATTTGGAAGTACAATTTTTGATAGAATGCAATTTGACACTGGTGGGGATGATGGCAATCTTCCTTGTACTTTTAGTTCAACAACTATTACATTACCAAATCTTACTAACAATACTGAATTTAATAGTTCTGGTGATAACTTTGTGTCTTATGTTTTTGCAGAAATAGAAGGATATAGCAAGTTTGGCAAGTACAAAGGGAATGGAAGTACAGACGGAACATTCGTCTATACAGGGTTTAGACCTTCTTTTGTTTTAATTAAAAGAACAGATACCACTGGTGATTGGCATATTGATGATGCAACAAGAAACACATTTAATCCAACTGATGCAAGATTAGACCCTAATTCAAATGCAGCAGAAAGTTCATCAATTATAATGCATGATTTTACATCTAATGGTTTTAAAACAAGAACTACATCAGCAGACTGGAACGCATCAGGTGGCACATATATCTACATGGCATTTGCTGAACATCCATTTGTCGATAGCACGGGAAGGCCAGTGACTGCACGATGACCAGTAGAATTAAAGCAGATACTATTTTACCTCAAAGTGGAACAACCCTTAACTTAGGTAATGCAGGAAGCACGATTAACGTGACAGGAACCTTAGATGGTAGTGGACTCACAGGATTAAACGCTGATAATATTTCCTCTGGTACTCTGGCTAATGCTCGACTATCAGGACAAGTGGTTCTCACCACCGATTTTCCCACCTACACTTCAGTCAGTCCAACAACGATCGAACCTAGCACAGCATCCGATCTAACCATTACTGGAACAAACTTTGTATCCGTTCCTGTTGTCGAATTGATTTCTGGAACAGGAGCTATTCTTCGAGCCGACAAAGTAACCTTTAATAGTTCAACATCACTAACAGCGAACGTTAATGTCACCACAGAAACGGATTATTTTATTAGAATTGAAAACAATAACGGTCAGTCGGTACGATCAACGAATGCCGATTTAACAGTATCTCAAGCACCTAGTTTTACTACGGCTGCGGGTAGTTTGGGAACCTTTGATCAAGGATCTGCGATTAGTGTCGATGTTTCCGCAACATCCGACTCAGCCGTCAACATCACTTTAGTTTCAGGAAGTCTACCCACAGGCTTAACCTTAGGATCTACTGTATCGAATACCGCCACTATTTCAGGTACGGAATCAGGAAGTGATACTTCCGATACAGCCTATAACTTTACACTCCGAGCAACCGATGCAGAAAGCCAGACTTCCGATCGAGCCTTTTCAATCACCATATCTACAGGTATACTGAACGGAGGACAATTTAACTAATGGCAAGTACATATTTAACAAGAACACCCGGCAGTGCAAGTAATAGAACAACTTGGACTTGGAGTGCTTGGATTAAGAGGTCAGCTATTAGCACAGGTAGTTATCAAACACTTTGGAATGCGGGAAGTAGTGCTGCAGATGATATTAGATTAACTATTACAAACAATGACCAAATAATTTTTGGAACAGATGCAACAACTTTTTTTCTAACCTCTCAAAGAATTAGAGACGTTTCTGCTTGGTATCATATTGTATTTGCTTTTGATACAACACAAGGAACAGCATCAGATAGAGCAAAACTTTATATAAATGGTTCTTTAGTTACTGATTTTTCTACTGATAATCGTTCTTCATTGTCAGGTTCTTATGCTTATAATAATACAGTTGGTCATGGAATAGGTCGTCAAGCATATAGTGGTTCTGCTTATTATGATGGATATATGGCTCATGTACATTTCACCGATGGCACTCAATACGCTGCTTCTGATTTTGGACAAACAGATTCCACCACAGGAATTTGGATACCTAAAACAGCTCCTTCAGTGACCTATGGTACTAACGGATTCTTTTTAAAAATGGAAAACTCAGGAGCAATGGGAACCGACAGTTCAGGCAATGGTAACACTTGGTCCGTGGGCGGTGGAACCTTAACCCAAACTAAAGACACACCGACTAATGTTTTTCCTACTTGGAATGCTCTTGATAAAAGTACATCAGTTCCTCCAACATTAAGTCTGGGAAATACAACACTATCACAACCAGCAAGTGGACTTTCATCTAATACAACTTTAGGAGTATCAAGTGGTCAATGGTATTTTGAATGTGAAGTAACAGGAGTTTCTGCTTGGTTGGGTGTTGTTCCACAAAATTTACACCCTGCTTCTTCCAATCTTTTCACTGCATCAAACACAGCAGGAGTCTATGGAAGTATTCCAAATCTATATCTAAATGGAAGTTTACAAGGAAGTTTAGGTGGCGGTGTATCAAATGGTGATATTCTTATGATTGCATTTGATATAGACAATGGAAATTTTTATGTAGGAAAAAATGGTCTTTGGAATGACGGATTAGGTGGGGGATTTGACCAAGCAGATTTTTCAAATGCAACCGCACATAGTTTTACAGTTAAAACAGGTGATAATTATGTTGTTGGAACTGTCAATGGTAGTGGTTCAACATCTTATGTTTTAGATATTAACTTCGGCAATGGCTATTTCGGAACAACTGCTGTATCATCAGGTAACGCAGATGATGCAGGTATCGGAATATTTGAATATGCTCCTCCAACAGGGTATTATGCATTGTGTACTAAAAATATAGCGAGTTATGGATAATGGCATATATTAGTTTTCAACCAAGAGATTTTTTTAATACTGTTTTATATACAGGTGATGGAACTGCAATAGGAAGTGGTGGTCAATCAATAACAGGTGTTGGATTTCAACCTGATTGGGTATGGACTAAAGCAAGGTCACAACCTCATTCACATACTTTATATGATAGTTCTAGGGGTGTTCAAAAACCATTAGTAACAAATTCAAATGCATCTGAAAGTACAGAAACAGAAGGTTTAAATAGTTTTGATAGTGATGGGTTTACCACAGGGAATAAAGACAATTCAGGTCAATCAGGAACTACTTATGCTTCGTGGCATTGGAAAGCCAATGGTGGAACTACTTCGTCTAATTCCGATGGATCTATAACTTCGACTGTTCAAGCTAACACAACTTCTGGTTTTAGTGTTGTCACTTACACGGGAACAGGAACTGCAGGTACAGTCGGACATGGGTTAGGTAGCACTGTTGCTATGGTCATTACCAAATCAAGAGATAGTGCAAGTGCTTGGCAAATTTACAATAAAGACTTAGGTAAAGATAAAACAGTACAACTTAACGAAACTGCGTCTACTGCTACAATTTCTAATTATTGGGGAACATCTACACCTAATTCAACAGTCTTTGGTGTTATTGGTGGTGGATATAATAATAATTTAAGTGGTCAAGCAACAATCGCCTACTGTTTCGCAGAAGTAAAAGGATATAGTAAGTTTGGTTCTTACACAGGTAATGGAAGCAATGACGGACCATTCGTCTATACTGGGTTTAGACCTTCTTTTATTATGTATAAAAATACAAGCAGAAGTACGGCAGGTGCTATATGGTGGATGTGGGATACAACTAGAGATACAAGAAATCCAACTGATTTATATTTAAGAGCAAATGATTCTCTTGCTGAAGGTAGTTTTGATTCTTTAGATATTTTAAGTAATGGATTTAAATTAAGAACAAGTGATGGTGGTCAAAACGCAAGTGGTGAAACAATAATCTACATGGCCTTTGCCGAGTTTCCTTTAGTCGGATCTAATGGTTTAGCAGGAACAGCGAGATAATCATGGCTAGTGAAATTCAAGTCGATACTATTCTACCTCAATCCAGTTCTACCCTCACTCTCGGTAATGCAGGTAGCACGGTCAACGTAACAGGGACCTTGGATGGCAATGGCCTGACAGGATTAAATGCGAGTAATATTACCACAGGAACTTTAGATGATAACCGATTATCAGGTAATGTTTTAACAACCGCTTCGGCTCCTGTTTATACTTCGATTTCCCCTGACACAATCGAGCCAAGTACAGCAACCGATATTACCATTACAGGATCAAATTTTACCAACATGCCTATTATAGAAATCATTGCAAGCGATGGTGATGTTTTCACACCAAATAGTATTACTTTTAATAGTTCTACTTCTTTAACAATCAATGTTACTTTAGCAACAAACGCAAACTATTTTATCAGAATTGAAAATCCCAATGGTCTAGCGGTTCGATCCACAGCTGCTGATCTCACTGTCTCTGACGGTGTTACTTTTGTCACGGCTTCAGGAACCTTAGGTACGTTTGATAAAGGAGCATCAATTAACGTAGCGGTCACAGCCAGTTCTGACTCTGCAGTGGACTTTAGTCAGGTATCAGGAAGTCTACCCACAGGTTTAAGTCTTGGAAGCACTCAGAACACAGTGTATATTGCTGGTACGGAGAGTAGCTCAATCACGAATGAAACAACATATAACTTTACTTTACGAGGCACTGACCAAGAGAGTCAAACAGCCGATCGTGCATTTTCGATCACGATCCAAGTTGGCATCTTTGAGTCAATGAGTTTTGTGTAATGGCTAGTACAAAATTAGCAAGAACGCCAAGTAGTGGCCCAACAGATAATAAAAGATTTACATTAAGTTTTTGGTTAAAAAGATCAGGGTTAGATACTTTACAAAGTCTGTTTCATGCCTACGACGGTACATCACAAAATAGATTTTACGTTAGTTTTTATCCAGATAATAAACTTTATTTTGATACAGGAGGAACTACTGGTAAGGGTAATACTTCTACAAATCAAGTTTTTAGGGATACTTCAGCTTGGTATCACATTGTAACAGTTTTAGATACAACAGAAGCTACAGGTTCCGATAGAATGAAAGTATATGTTAATGGATCTCAAGTAGATATAACTTTTTCAAGCACTCCTACTTTAAATTCTACAGCGTGTCTATGGAATTCCACTAATCAAAATGAGATAGGTGGACTAGATAGTAGTAATTATTTCGAAGGATATTTCTCCGATATCTATAACATAGACGGACAAGCATTATCCCCTACCGACTTTGGTCAGACTGATTCCACAGGTATATGGAAACCTAAAGGATATTCAGGATCGTACGGCACTAATGGTTTTTATTTAAAGTTTTCTAACAGTGGTGATTTGGGAGCCGATAGCTCCGGGAATGGAAACAATTTTACCAAGTCAGGTAGTGGTCGTCAGACGACAGATGCACCAAGTAATGTTTTTGCTACGATTTTACCAATGGCAAATACTTCATTATCAGAAGGTAATTTAAAATTAACTACTTCAAGAACTGGAAATTGGGATGGTACTATTGGCACTTTTGGTGTCAAAAGTGGTAAGTGGTATCACGAAGTGCGTATGAGTAATACCGAAGCAACCTTCAGATGCGTGGCTGGATGGATAGGTAATGAAGCATCACAAACTGTTGTTTTAAATGGTAAAGGAGTAAGTGGTGATCCAGTGTCAAGTTTATTTAATAATTATGCTTTTTTATCTTGGGCAAGTCTATATTACAAAGATGGAACATATAATGGTACATCACCAACTGCGAGTAGTGGCAATATTATTAATATTGCAGTAGATTTTGATAATGGCAAAATTTGGTTTGGTATCAATGGCACATATTATAATAATTCAGGTAGTGCTACTGGTGATCCTAGTGCAGGAACTAATGAAAGTATTTCTGGCATTGATTTAACTGCATCAGAATATGTACCATTCTTTCAAATACGTTCTGACACTAGTATTGGTGGAAATATAATGATTCCAAACTTTGGACAAGACGGAAGTTTTGCAGGAACAGAAACTGCACAAGGAAACGCAGACGGAAATGGCTATGGTGACTTCTACTACGCACCCCCAACAGGATTTTTATCTTTAAACTCAGCTAATTTAGCAACTGCATTATCTCCTACGATTGATGATGGGAGTGTTTATTTCCAAACATTAACTTTTGACGGAAATGGTAGTACACAGACATTAACTTTTAACGGAAATTCTGATTTACAAGCAGATTTTATGTGGTTTAAAGAAAGAAATCTAGCAGCTAATTGGCATCAATTATGGGATACAAGTAGAGGTGCAACAGTCGCTTCATCAAAAAGACTTTACTCTAATGCAAACTCGGCTGAAGCTGATCTCACAACTGGTGCAGGAGTAAGAGGTGTTGGAACTAATACAGTAGAAGTAGGTTCAACTGCAGGAATTAATGGAAGTTCTCAACCTTTGGTTTTATGGGCATGGAAAGCCAATGGTGGCACGACTTCATCGAACACAGACGGAAGTATTACCTCAACAGTTCAAGCTAATACCACTGCAGGATTTTCTATAGTCACTTATACAGGAACAGGAAGTAATGCTACTGTTGGTCATGGACTCGGTGTTGTTCCAGATATGGTTATCGTAAAGAATAGGTCATCAAGTGCAGATTGGGGTGTTCAAATGACAAACACTTTAGGTTTTACTAATGCGTTAAGATTAAATTTATATGATGCTTATGGTGGTGTTAATGGTGCAGGTTGGTGGAATGATATTGCTCCTACATCAACAACAGTGTCTATTGGTACTAGGTCGGAAGTAAATACTAATGGAAATAATTATATAATGTATTGTTTTAATAACGTAGAAGGATATGGCAAGTTCGGTAGCTATATAGGGAATGCAAATACTGACGGAACATTCGTCTATACTGGGTTTAGACCTGCTTTTTTCATGTGTAAAAATTCTACTACTGGTGGTGTTGGATATGATTGGTATATGTTTGACAGTGCTAGAGATACATACAATGTAATTTCAAATAATTTAAATGCAAATTTACCAAATGCAGAAAATACCTATAGCCAACCTATAGATTTTTTAAGTAATGGAATTAAAATAAGAAGTTCAGGTGTTGGTGTAAATGGTGGCACAATGATTTACATGGCCTTCGCAGAGAATCCATTCGTTACATCAGGAGGGTTGCCTGTCACAGCAAGATAGGATATTAATATAGTATGGCATCAACATATTCAGATAGACTCAAACTCGAACTTCAAGGAACAGGCGAAAACGCAGGTACTTGGGGCGATAAGACCAATAATAACCTCGAGGTTCTTGACGCTTTTGCAGGTGGTTTTTTATCCAAGAATGTCGGAGGATCGGCTGACGTCACCTTAACAACAGCAAATGCTTCAGCGACCGCAGAATCTTCTAATAAAGTTTTAGACTTAAATGGTACTCTGACAGGAAATATTACAGTCTTTATCCCTGCTAAAGAAAACAATTATATTGTCTACAATAATACTTCAGGTTCTTTTTCTTTAACTGTTGCAGCTACAGGTCACAGTGCTAATGGTGTGGCTATTACTCAAGGAGCTTACGATGTGGTTTACTGCGATGGTAGTCCTAATTTTAATGTCTCAAGAATTTTATCAAACTTTGGTGCGATCTCGACACAAGATTTAACTGTTACAGGAAATGTCAATGCTTCTATCAATGCTAATATTACAGGCAATGCTGCCATCACAGGTAATATAGCAGTCACAGGCACAGCGAATGTGACGGCGGATGTTAATGCGGCAGCGAATGTCAATGTTACAGGAACGATTAATGGTACAACTGCAACCTTTTCAGGAAATGTCAACGCTGACAATTTTGTATCCACCAATGAATTAGTTTACACCGATGGAACGGTAGGGAATATCTCTGTTAGAAATTTAATTACAACAACGAGCACTTCAGCTCCTAGTAGTGGTGTAGGTGATAATGGAGATTTTTACCTTATCCATGATGCATAATGGCGAGCGAATGGTATCTCAAAGTTTCTGGTGCTTGGAAGCAAGTCAACGAAGCATTTTATAAACAAAGCGGTTCGTGGAAAGAGATCCAAGAAGCATGGATCAAGGTCGGTGGATCGTGGAAACAATTTTATACAGCCTTTGTCGCTACTGCTTTTACCACAGAAACATCAACCACAACAGTTGTAGTACCCACAGGAGCCAATGCCATTCACGTGCAAGCCGCTGTTGGTGGTGGTTCAGGAGGTGTGGTAGGTGCTGAGTATGATAAAGCAGGAGGTGAGTCTGCGGGAGCAGGTGGTGCTTCGGGTGGATATGTTTCGGATCAAGTTTATTCTGTAACCGAAGGAGAAACCTTAACCTTAACGATAGGAGCAGGAGGAACAGGAACTACTGGTAGTCCTTATAATTCTACTGCAGGAGATGGTGGAAATACAATCTTATCGGGAAGTACGACAGGAACAATTTTTACCTTAACAGGAGGCGAAGGAGGTTCGGGAACAGGAGGAGGTGTTCAAGGACCTTTACGTAGTAATAGTCCGTCTATAGCGGGTACGGGAACGGTAAGTGCTACTCCTTTAACTTCAGGTACGTTTCGAGAAGCCAATGGTGCAACAGTCACGTTTGGCACAGCCACAACCTTGAATCAAGGACCTGTGGGTACATTTAATCAATCAGGCAATGGTGTAGCGGGAACCAATCCCGGAAACTGTGGTGGTGATAACTGCCAAATAACAGGTGGTGTTGGTGGAGCTTCCTATGCTGGAAATATTGCTGGGGGAGCAGGAGGTGTTCCAAGTTCCTCTTCAGGTGGTAATGGTACTCGTGGATCAGGAGCCGGGGGTGGTGGAGCACAAGGACAAACAGGTGGTGGTAACGGAGGCACAGGAGAAATTAAATACAGATTTTTACGTATAAATTAAAGAAGGAGAAATAATGCAGTACGAAATTAAGAAATGGTTTGGCAACCCTATATTTATTACTAAGATAGATAACTACGAAACGATTAACAAAGATATTAAAGAATTAATTAATCAAGAGGTAAAACCAACTAACTCACAATTCGCTAAAACAACTGATATAAAATCAGATACACCCTTACAGGAAATTACAGATAATCTTCATACTGATAAACGTTTTGAAAAATTATTTAGTCAGATTAGAAAAAAAATAATCTTATTTTTAACAGAACATCATTATGATCTAAGTGTTTTTGATGTTCATATTATTAAAGCTTGGGCTACCTTTTCTACAAAGGGACAACACATAGCCAGTCATAAACATACAGCAAGTCACTACAGTTTAGTTTATTATGTCGAAGCAGAAGAGCAAGGAAACATAACTTTTGAAGAAGATATGTGGCAAAAAACAGGAATGTATATTCCTGCTAATAATAATTATTTTACAAAGTGGAGTGAGATTAACTTTGCTTCTGTTAAATATCCCTCAGAAACAGGAGGATTGATTATTTTTCCAAGTAATTTATTACATTACACAGAAGAAAATCAAAAAGAAAGACCACGCATCAGTATTTCTGCTGATGTTTTATTAACGATGAAATCAGGGATCAAGTCAGAACACTGTCTACCAAGCCCTGAGACATGGAGTAAAATATGTTAGAAGGCGATCTGAAAGATCATAATATTAGAATTTATTTAGGCATGCCCATGTATGGTGGAATGCTCAGTGAGACTACTTTACATGGAATAATTCATACACAACAATGGATGTTGACCCAAGGTGTTGAAATGAAACTACAAACGATGGGTAATGAGTCTTTAATCACTCGTGCTCGAAATACCATTGTATCCATGTTTTTAGACGATACTAATTTTGTGGGAACACATTTATTATTCATAGATGCCGATATTGGTTTCAAGGCTGAAAACATAGAAAGATTGATCAGAGCGGATAAAGATATTGCTTGTGGTATTTATCCAAGAAAATGTATTCACTGGGATCAAGTGATTAAGGCAGTAAAGAAAAACCCTGAAATTACAGAGGATGAAGTTTCTTATAAAGCTTTGGGATATAATTTAAATTTTGAAAACCCACAAGGTATAGAACTAAAAAACGGTTTTTGTGAAGTTTTAGAAGCCGCTACAGGCATGATGTTAATCAAACGAGATGTCTTCAAAAAGATGAAAAAAGCATACCCCGAACGTCAGTATAAAACAGATCAAATTATTAACGGTGGTCGTTATGCATCTAATAATTGCTATGATTTCTTTGGAGTGGGTAAGCTACCTTGGGACAAAGACGATCGATACCTCAGTGAAGACTATTATTTTTCTAGACTATGGTCTAAAATCGGTGGTAAGATATGGGCGGATGTCGCGTCGCCTTTACAACATCATGGAAACATGCATTTTAATGGTCACGTTGGATCCATATTTAGTTTAGCAAATGACATTAACAAAGATACAACTCAAACCGGGGATCCAAAAACAGACCAGTGATTTAGGTGCGTCTGGTGGTTTTACGGACGGTGACAATATTCGCTTTCGTTATGGCTTACCTGAGAAGATAGGTGGCTGGGAAAAAACAACCGACAGTCGTTTAATTGGTGTGGCTCGTGATGCTCATCACTGGGTTTCTTTGGATGGAACTAGGCTTGCAGCTATTGGCACTGACAAAAAGTTATACGTTTATGCAAACGATATTCTTTACGACATAACTCCCATAAGACAGACAAACACCGCTGTTACAAGTATTTTCACAACAAGCAGTGGCTCTGCTAATGTAACCGTTAATATTAATGGTCATGGAGCAAACCAAGGAGACATTGTTACTTTTTCAGGAACAACTAGCTTATCCGGTACCAGTTTTACAGCAACTGATTTTGATCGTAGTTTTGAAGTTAAGTCTGTAACAAATATCAATGCCTTTGTTATTGAACAAGATAGTGTTGAGAGCACTGGTTCAACTACAACAGGAACAGCAACTGCTGTTTTTGATATTAATGTTGGTCCTGCTTTTTCTACTTTTGGTTATGGTTGGGGTACGTCTACTTGGAATACCGAAACATGGGGCACGGCTCGTTCGACATCATCCGTTACCCTTGATGGTCGTGACTGGTCCTTAGATAACTTCGGTGAACTTTTAATTGCAACTGTTTTGAATGGTTCGACGTATCAATGGTCACCGACCACGGACGGACTATCGGGTAGAGCCAGTTTAGTTGCTAGTGCACCCACTACTTCTAAGTTTTCTTTAGTCTCCACTCCTGATCGACATTTAATTTTATTTGGTACAGAAAAAACTATTGGTTTAGGTTCTTCTCAAGATCCTCTTTTATTACGTTTTTCTTCTCAAGAAGATATTAATACTTATGAGCCGAGAGCAGAAAATACTGCTGGTTCCTTACGAGTACAAGACGGTTCTACTATTATTGGTGCTGATAAAGCTCGTGGTCAAATATTAGTTTGGACAGATACCTCCCTTCACGGACTACAGTTTATTGGTCCCCCTTTTACTTTTGGACTCAATCAATTAGGTCGTAACTGTGGACTCTTAGGACAACACGCTGCTGTGGTCGTGCGAGACGTAGCCTATTGGATGGGCCAGAATGCATTCTTTGCTTTTGATGGTACTGTTAAAAAAATACCTTGCACTGTTGATGATTTTGTTTTTGAAAGTTTAGATTTAACACAAACCGATCAAATCTTTGCAGGAGTGAATACCGAGTTTGCAGAAATTATTTGGTTTTATGTAACTAACCCTAACAACGATCCTTCACCACAAGTTAATCGCTGTGTGGTTTATAATTATTTAGAACAATCTTGGTCGATTGGATCAATGAATAGAACAACATGGGTAGACCGTGGTGTATTTCAAAATCCTTTAGCTACTGAATATTTAACAGATACAACGGTTAATACAACACCCACTGTCATTGGTTTATCTAATGGTGCATCTAATTACTTTCGTCAAGAATTTGGTGTTGATGCTGATGGTTCTGTAATGCAGTCTTTTATACAATCAGGTGATTTTAATATTGATGAAGGAGGTGAACAGTTAATGCGTATCGCAAAATTTGTTCCTGACTTTAGAGATCAATCAGGTGATGTGGATGTGACTTGGAGTTTTAAAAACTATCCTTATGGTAATGTTGTTAGTCAAACAGCCTTAACGGTGGCCACCACCGATACAAAAAAAGATATGAGAGGTCGTGGTCGACAAGCTAATTTTAAAATTACAAGTAATACCGCAGGAGGTAACTTTAAAATGGGTACTTTTATAATGGATGTCTATCCTGATGGTGGTCGTTAATGGCTAAAATACCTCAAACGAGATTTCCTGATCCACCTGAACAATATGATGCTCGTGCTTTTGCTGAGCTTATTCGACAATTAGAACAAATTGTGCTACAGCTTAACTCTAGTTATCAGCAAGATAATTCGGATGAACAGACGAGAAGAGCATGGTACTTTAGTGCCGCAGGAGATTAAATGGCAGACGTATTTAAAAATTTCACGGGTGCTGTAACTACAGCGAACACGACTATCTTTACAGTTCCTCAAGCTGATGTGGCAGCAACACCCCCTGTTCCTGCAACAACCTATGTAGCCAAGACCCTATATGCGGTGCATGATTTGATTACTCACGCTAAAACGTTGGTAACCATCTATCATGTGGATTCTAGTGCTACCAATACGATTAGTTTTCAGGCAGAAGTAACCGCCGGAGTAGCTTTAAATTTACTACAAAATGGTATCTATGTCTTTGAATCAGGGGATCAATTAATCATCAAAGCAAACAATAATGGAGAGGTTAACTTCTCTTGTTCTTTGCTTGAAATTAAAGCGCAACAATAGTACAAATAAAGGTTAAGATGCATAAAATAGTCGATGAACCAAAAATTCTAGGATACAAGGAGATCAACGGTGAACAAGTGCCTATCTATAGCTGTAAGACAGAAACTGTTATTACGAATATACGAACTGGTACAACTTACGAGTCAGAAGATCATTGTTCTGCTGACGTTGCTGATCCTAACACCGATACTACCGATGCTGATATTAAGCGAGATGTTACAATCTTTGCACCACGATTAGCAAATTTAGGTGCTGTTAATAAGACAGAATAACTTCTTCGTAGACACCGAAGTATTTTATATCTTTGATCCATGCTTTAGGAATAACGGTAATTCTTCCTATCTCATGAGAAATATCTTTTGCCGCGTCAGCAAATAAAATAATATCATTCTTTCTTTTATACATTAGACCGTAACTAAAACAGTCGGAACATTTAATGGTATTGAGAATATTCGGTTCATGCCAACCGGACGGTTCTTCATAGGCATCGAGCCACGCAACACGGACCAATTCGCATTTAATTTTTTTCTTTTCTTTCGACATCAAATTTATCGATCGCAGCTCCTTCATAGCTATGATTGCCTATGTGAGCCATCTTGTCAAGCACACTAGCGAAAATCCGCCCACCGCAAGCTTTCCAACGGTCACAAAAAGCATAGTCTTCACCGACTCGACCTCCTTCTGGTGTTTTACCCAAATCAAAGAATCCCCACAATTCTCTTTCTTTTAATTCGCCATTCATACTTCTCATCATTTTATATTTTAGCTCCGGCATCTTCTTTTGCATAATTTCAAAGACTTGTCGTTTAATCATCATAAAGCCTGTAGGCGCACGGTCGATTTCCATTACACCATCATTTAAAGAGAACTCTTTGGTTGTATCAAACATCATCTGAAACCAGTAAGCAGAACTCTCCCCCTTCTCAGGCTTATAGTATTTCCAGTGAAATTTCTTACTAGGGTAAGGTACACAAAAGACATCCTTATCTGCTCTTACCGCACGTTTAAAAGCACTTAGAGGGAACTCAATATCAGCATCAATAAATAAGAAATGAGTAGAATCACTATCTAAAAACATGGCAACAAGCTCGTTTCTAGCCTCAGTAATAATGGCTGAATTGTTTAAGAAATTGTGGTTAATGGAAATACTTTGATCAATACAATAATGATGTAGTCGTATTAAAGCTTCTGTAGTACGGGACTCTATCTTGCCCCCGAAGCAAGGAATAGCAGTAAATAATCTCATATATTCTAATTGTTTTATATCACATTTTTGATTATAAATATACTAAATGCTGAAGAAGTTAATTAAAGGCGCTCAAAAGCTTGTAGGAGATATTTTACCCGGCGATACCGAAAAATACTTAGGAACGATTGTAGGTTTAGCAACAGGTAATCCCTTACTAGCAGCAGGAGCAGGATATCTTGGCGGTGGCACAAGTGGTGCTATCTCAGGTGGATTATCCGGTATCATGAGTCCGGGTTTAAAAGGTTTTGGTGGTGGTTTTGGAAGTGTCGGTGGCGACGGCATTATGAGTATGTTAACCGGTGGCGGTAAAACAGTTGCTCCGGGTTTAAAAGAATTATTTTTAGGACAGGCCGCTAGTGCCCAAGGTCCCGCAGGTACAGAAGGTATTATAGGTGCGGGTGGAAAGTTTGGAGCGGGATTAGGTGAAGATGGTAAAATGAGTTTCTTAAAAAAAGCAGGATTAGGTGCCTTAGGAACAATCACACTTGGTCAATTGATGCCAGAGGAAAAAGATGAACAGATTGAAGAGCCTTCTTATGTTCAAACAACAGAAACTTTAGGTGGTAGTGGTCCATATGCTTATTCACGACCTGAAATATTTTATCCCGGTGCTCCACAAAAAAGAGGTGAATTAGTTTATGATTATGGTACTATTCCATACTATGCCGCTATGGGCGGTACACCCGAGTTCCCAAGAGAGAACGGTATTGGTGCGATAGAGGGTCCGGGGACCGAGACCTCTGATTCAATCCCCGCTATGTTAAGTGACGGCGAGTTCGTCATGAATGCAAACGCAGTCAAAGGCGCAGGTTACGCAGCCGGTGCTAGAGATGATTATGAAGCTAGGAGATTAGGCGCACAAAAAATGTATGAAACAATGGATCAATTAGAGGCAGTAGCATAATGGCGGAAGTAGTAAAATCATATCAATATCAGATGCCTCCTGAATATGTTCAGCAGAGACAACAAGAATTATTAAACACTTTATTTGGAGTAAATGGACAACAAGGTTTAGTAGAAACACCCCTACCTGTAATTGCACAACAGGTTGCAGGATTCAGTCCTGCACAACAACAAGCCTTTACTTTAGCACAACAGGGTATTGGTGGTTATATGCCGTATCTTCAGGCCGCTGAAGCAGCCACAGGGCAAGCACAAAATATTGCAACACAAGCCGGTCAAATGTTTCAACCCGGTGCCGCACAAGCCTTCATGGATCCTTATCAACAAAATGTTACACAAGATGCATTAGCAGAAATTCGTAGACA
>Ga0208899_1000819_pt1 | contig 22744 bp, 22 predicted proteins | sample VirMetDEL_Nov_24_FD_184518 | JGI IMG/M metagenome (GOLD analysis project Ga0208899, IMG submission 184518) | Aqueous microbial communities from the Delaware River and Bay under freshwater to marine salinity gradient to study organic matter... | ecosystem: Environmental > Aquatic > Marine >... | reverse complement strand
GTTCTCCTAAAAATTCTATGTTGACTTTGTTTGTCATATTCATTTCTTGAGTTTGTTCCATTTTTTCTACAGTCTTGTAAAGATCCTCAATTAAAAATATCTGCTCTTGATCGACGGGGACCTGTTCACTTTTTTTAAGCAAATCATTTTGAAACAGCTCACGTGAAGTCTCTAACGATACTAACCTTGCCGTAAGCTCTGTGTATGCGAACGTGCCGGCTGCGACGAGCAAAATTAAGCTAGCAACCGTTTTCATAGGCATCTGCACGGCAGCGGATTCAGATATGTTTAAAGGTTTTTTACTCATTTATTTTTGGTTTTGGTAGCGGCAGTATATAATCTTTTGGTGGTATTTTCAATCCACCTTTGTCCAATTTGGTTTTTCCTGAATTTATAAACTTATCTCCCATTAAATTGACCTCTGGGTTCTCTTTTTTATACTCATCTTTCATGTCATCCCAAAGACTTTGTGAGTCAGATGGTCTAGTATTATCTCGTGCAGGAGTTACACCTCTACATTTAGATACCAATAAATCAAAGTTTGAATTATATGCAAGACTAGGATTGCTGTTAACTCTACCACACATTTTCATTAGCTCTAGTTGTTGTTTAATTGCTACGTTTTCTTTTGCTGTTTTACAGTCTGTGCCTAAATATTTTCTATAAGTAAAACTTAAATATTGTTGTTCATTAGTGCTACTGTCAGAATAATTATAATCAGTTTCTCTTTTATCGGTTCTTATTTCAAACTCTCCACATCTTACACCATAGTCGTTAAGATATTCGTTTCTAGGATAAGCAGGTTCTACAAACAATGCTAAAATTGTAAGAGCCAAGATAAGTAATCCTGTAAAATAATAATTCATCCTGAGAACCTCCATACATTACCTGTTTAAATCCTTAATATCATAATCATGTTCTCTGACTTGATCTGCTAATTGTCTGTATAAATTTTCTGCCATTTGCCATGTTGCTTCGGCTGATGATAGTCTTGTGTTTTGTTCTGTAATTTTATCTTCAGCAACTTTTAAATCTCTTTTTAAATCTACAATTTCTTGATGGTTAGAGTTAATTGTATCTGTTAAGTTAACAACATATCTAACACCAGTAAAAGTTCCGACCAGGACCGAAGCCACGACCGGAACTAATACAAAATTCTTTTTTAATAAACTTGCTAAATCCATTATTTAATTAATAAAGCTACTACTGCTACTGCAATGATAATCACACAAACTTTGTGATTCATCCAATAAAACATAGCTTTGTCTTTTATTTTGTTAATCATTTTTTTTCTCCTCTATTTCATAGAAGAACTTGTCGGTATCTTCTGTCCGCCATGCTCTACTATCTTCTACATTCCATTCAGATGTTTGCACTTTCCAGTCAGGAATATCATCTTTTACAGTAAAAGAAGGTATGTCCCATATACATCTATTGTTAGGTTGTGCTGCAAAATTGCCGTCGTCTAATGCAATTATGTGAGCGCACTTGTGTTCGTGCGGAATCTCTGAATGATCAGTGTCAAGTATATTACTTTCAGGATGTGCAAAGTCAACAGTAAATAAATATTTACCTGGATGCCATTTTTTATCTTTACCTATGTATTTACCGGCTTGTCCGTCTAGTATGTCCCAACGATGAACAGAAGGATAATAAGAAAAACAATTCCAGAGCTGTAGTTCATCAAGTCGTCTTGTGGGCACTCCGGATGGCTCAAATCCCGTTTGAATAAACGCGCTAATTGGTAAGCGATAAAATATTGCACCGTTTTCCATAATAGCGTGAAATAATATAGCACGACCTGTAAGAGCGCTAAGACCAAAGATAATACAGTCACTAACTTCTCCGTGACCTTTTTTAAGATCATACAAATACTCCTTTCTTATTTGTGCATAAGTTGGTGGTATGTTCGCGTTTAAATAAGCCATAATTTATCCTCATTTAATTGTACCCCAATTTGGTCCAGATTCATAGTCCACCTTGTTTGGTACTTCTAATTTAATTGCAGTCTCCATAATGTTTTTTATTTTAACAGCTTGGTCCTCATTCTGTATTGAAAAACAAAGTTCATCATGAATTTGTATGTGAGGTATGATACCTGCTTCGTATAACTTAACCATTGCCTTTTTTGTCATATCTGCTGCAGACCCTTGTATCAATCTATTCAAAGCTTTGTATGTAAACGCTGGTCTGTAGTGTTTATCAAAGTATTCAAGATTAGGATCTCCTGGTTGACAGTTTTTAGTAAGCTCTGCAAGATATCTGTTTTCTGCTTCATCTTTTTTTAAAATGGGTACAGGTGATTTAACTATCTGTTTGACGCCATCAACTTCTTTGTATTCACTTATTTCAAATATACCTTTTTCTGCATTCCATTCTTTATTAATAGGTTCCCATTTATCAAATCTGCAAAACCTGTCTTCTAGTGTGTAAATATTTTTATTCTTTTCTGCAAAATCTTGCAGTCCTTGTGATAACTTTCTTACAAATGGTACCTGACTATGGTATTTTTCAAATAATTCTTTTGCTTCATCACTTTCTAATTCTAAAGATCTAGCTAATTTATTCTTTCCCATACCATAGAATAAGCCTAGGTTAATCGTTTTTGCCTGTTTCCTGGTGATTTTAGCCATTCTGGCTACGATTTTGTGAAAATCGGTGCTCGGGTCCTCATTATATTCTTCGGCCATCTCCTCGGCTCCATGGAAGCCATTCTTCAGAGCATAGTGCACAACCAGTCTAGGCTCTTGTTGAGAGTAGTCAAATGATCCCCACTTGTGTCCTTCTTCTGGTAAAAACAATTCTCTTATTTTGCTACCTAGTTCACTTCGTGCTGGAATCTGTTGTAGGTTAGGATTTCGCATAGAAAATCTACCTGTAACTGTACCACCTTGATCCGATCTTATTTGATTTATGTCTGCGTGTATTCTGCCTTTATGTATAAATTTTAAAATACCAGTTACAAAAGTGTTGAATAATTTATCTAACTGTCTGGCTTTTGCAATCATTTTTAAATACTTATTTGTATGTGATTCTAAATATAATTTTGTTATACTAGCGCGTCCTGTTTTAGGTGTAATTTTATAATCTGTAATCTTTTGGTGGTCCAATAAAGGTTGAATAGAATCAGCAGCCCAAATGTCAACATCAAGATTAGTTTCTTTTTTAATTGTTTTTAATATCTCAGCCTGTTCTTTTTTAAGAGTATCGCCAAATGTTTTTGCTTTCTCTTCATCAACTCTTACTCCTAAGAATCTCATCTCAACAAGACACGGAAACAATCTTGTTTCTATATCAAATATGTTTTCTAAAGTTTTTTTACTTTTTGATTCTGTCCCTATTGGAGTTTTAATTATTTTTTCAAACTTATTCCAAAGTCTTAATGTTAGTAATACATCTTGTTCTGCATAATCTGCAACTAAATCATAAGGCAGTTTGTGCATGTTAGTCATAGGATCAGATATACCGTGAAGTTCTTTTGCCTTATCTGTCAAATCATATTTGTATTTGTTATCATTTAGATAATCTTTTGCTAAAGAATCTAAACTGTATCGTTGTCTATTCTCATCAATTATAGAAGCTGCAATCATGGTATCATATACAGGTCCTTTTAACATCATGCCAGTGGCTGCACGTATCCAACAAACGTCATACATTGCATTGTGAAATACTTTTGTAACTTTTTCGTTTTGAAAAATCTTTCGATTTAAAACTTTCCAAGTTGTATTCTTTCCTAAATTTTGTCCTGAGTATAAGTGAGCAATTGGAAAATAATATTTCTCATCTCTATAAGCAACAGCAATGCCACATACTTTGCCTTTGCCTACGATGGCCCCTGATCCGTGAGTCTTGAGGTCTGGATCGTGTGTCTCTAAGTCGACAGCAACGACATCTCCATCTCTTATGTCTAAGTCCGTCAACTCTGGTATCATTTATAATCTCTCTCCATAATCATTTCTATAAAATGTATTGCTTTCAACAAATCTTGTTTCTTACCTTTGTCCCTATGTCTTATGATATATTTTATAGCACATCCTTCCGGATATAGCAATTCATTCTCAACTACAAACTTACTCGGCTGAATTTTATATTTTTGGTAGTGACTTCCCCCGTGCTGCTTGTCCCATACTTTACTCATTGTATGTCCTCCTTTCCTGCAAATGTTAAGTTAGTTGTACTTTTTAATAACCATAAAGTTTTTCTTGCACGTGAACATGCAACAAACTTCATTCTCTTTTTTGAAAACGGATTTTCTTGTCTTGTTAGTTTAAAATCAAATACTACGTTATCAAATTCTTTACCTTTAATTGTGTGTATGTTTTCTAAAAATATTCTTTTATCTTCTAGGTCCCTATTGTTACTAACAATTTCCCTTATATAATTTTTCATTTGAATTGTTTGTACTTTACTAATCATCTGAAAGTCATCTATGTCTTTTATACCAGGAACGACAAACCCTTTATCGACTAACCATTTAATATCATAGCTTCCACTGTCTACAGATTCTAATTGTTCAATTGTTTTTAATTGATATTGAGGGTGCATACCTTTAAACATTGCTTTAATTTTAGTTAAAGATTTATACTCACCTTTTGAAAAACTTAAGAACTCTCTTTGATTTTTTACTTCATTAGTAGGGTATTTAAATTTAAATTTACTTTTTTCTTTGTTAGGTATTTTTACTGGCATACCAACTTCCATTAGATAGTTTATCATTTCTCTAGGTTCTCCACCTCTATAAGTAAATATGAAATTTTCTTTGGTATTTATTATTCTATTTTTAAGTTCAGACGCAAAAGGGTCTTGCGTTAAACTAGATAAATTAAATATTTCACCCTCTACAATTTGACCATTTTCTTTTCTTGGTTTCCAAACCCTTTCGTACTTATACGTATTCCAAATATCTTTTATAATTTTTTTACAATATTCATTAACAACTCTTGGGCACCTGTAACCTTGCTCTAGTTCTATCTCTGGATCTGCAAACTCTCTGTGAAATGAATCGGGATCAGCTCCTGCAAACTCAAATATAGCCTGGTCGGGATCCCCTGCTTTGTAAAAGTAATCTACATTCTTTGACATTACTTCTTCAGCTTTTCTTTGTATAACACTTGAGTCTTGTGCTTCGTCTACTATTAATACTTTTATATCTTTACATAACTTCTCTGACTCTTCTTTGTTGTTGTGAAAGTCTTCTACCATATCTTGAAAGTCAAGTATTTTAGGAGTCCGTCCGTTTACTTTTTCATTCGTTTTAAATTTATTATAATCAACTTCCATTTTAATAAGTTCTTCAGCGGTATATTGATAGTCTTCTTTTTCTTCAAAAGTTAAACTTCGATAATATTTTAATACATCTCTACCATTATCTCTTGCAAAACTCATAAACCTAAAGAAAGGATGTATTGCAAACAAACCCTGCACACTGTTGAATTTTTTATTTGATGTGTACTTGTCAAACATTGGATACAAAGTTTTTAGAATGTCATAGTCCTCAATTAAAAATGCTTTTCCTTTTACCCGGTTTTTACAAAACTTATGTACCGTAGTTACGTTTTCTTCCAAAGATGCTTTTGATTGTTTAACTCTGTGAAAAATCTCATGTCCTGTTTTCTTTTGAAAGTCATCAATACTTTCATCAGCATATATTTTTTCTCTAATATGATCTGCTGCTGTATTGGTGTGAGATATAACTATTATATCTGTTGGGGAGTATTCTTCTACTAAATGCTTATAGTATATCTCAACTAACTTTGTTGTTTTACCTGTACCTGGTGGCCCTGCTATTCTAATTTTCTTCATGAGTTATTTGATTTGTTGGTTTAGAATTATCGCCTAACACATGGTATTCGTTTGGATCTGAAACAAACTGCCAGGTTGGACAAGATACTTCTTTTTTACTTGCTGGATTATAAACTTTGCCGTTGTTCTTTTTAGCTTTCATTATGTGTCTTAAATTAAAACATATTTTTTTAATTGAAGTATTATCTTTTTGAGATCGAAAGTATTCGACTAATCTTCCTAATTTAAAATGTAGATCGTGAGTGTTTTGATCTACATAGCAACCGTTATCTAATAAGACACTCTTATCAAAAGACACAGTTGCTTTTCTAACAAAGTTGTAAACCATTATCTTAAATTCATATAGATCACTTGCTTCTTCATCTGCTTCTTCATAAACTCTTTTTTCAAGTCGAGCATATTGGAAAGCTTGAAAGTCAATTGGTTTCATTTTTAATACTGCTGGATGTGGAAAATTTCCTGCGTTCGCTAGTATGTTTACCCATTTTTGTTTATCTATTAAATCAGAACCTTGCATTTCTACTTTTATTCTTACAAAGCCGTCACCTGTTCTATTTTTTACATCAACTGATTCGTAAAATATTGGAGGTTTACTTGTGTATTCTGTAATATCACCAACAGCCTGTTCAGCTTCTACTAAATCTGCAGCTTGCTCGGGACTTATTCCACATAAATGTCTAACACACGCAGAGGCATCACAATGTTTTTTAATTTGTTGCCTCTTACATAAATATTTATATTCTCTATCAGTTGATTTTAATACCGTATTATCTATTTCTTTCTCTTCTAACGGCCTTGCCATATACTCTTGATTAAAATGTTTTAGCAAAGTCTTTGCGTCCATTTTGCTATATGCTTCTATTTTATTAACACCTTTTTCTACTGCTCGCATAGACCAGGTATACATATGTAAAAGATAATCGTTTCTATTTTCGTTTGGAATCTTACCATCATTTAATTTTAAACAATTCTTTGTGCAGGGTAAAAAGAAATCCTCTAATTTTTTTTCTTTTGGTTTTTTTACTTTCTTAATAGCTTCTGGAACTTCTTCTTGTAAGTAATCTATTAAATCGGTTTGTGCATATTGATCATACATTTCAAAAAACTGATCGATTGATGCGTCTTCAAAGTCATCTGTGTATGCGTAAGTGCTTCCTTCTTCATGATGAAAGTAAGGCATGTTGAGCCAGGAACCATCTTTTTTATCTGCTAGTGAAGTTTGCATTGGATAAACTCTATCTAAAATATTTGCAAGACCAAGCTTACCTGCAAATTTTTTCATAACCAATTGTACTTCTTCTGCACTCGTAAACTGTTTCATAAACATGTAGACGTGTGCTCTACCACTTTTTGATCTAAACATTATCAATGGTAGTTTAAGTTTTCTAATTTTTTGTAATAAACTTTCGTAATCGTAATTATTTACGTCAATATCTATTGCACCCCATTTACAGGTGCCATCATCTTTTAGCGGAAATATACCTAATCTATTACCTACACCATTGAGATGATTTTCCCAAAGTTGTTTTGTAATAGGTTTATGTTCGATCCAAGGTCTACCCTCAACTTTTACAGAAAGTTTTTTATCATTCTTTTTAAATTGACCGTAGGCTCGTTCTAATCCTTCAAATATATTTATAAATTTCTCAATCATATATTATAAGTGGGCGTTTCCACTCTCGCTTAGACGCCCACTACCTAGGATATTATAAATCTAATGAAGCTTTTTTGACTTCTTGATTCTCATGTTTTGTTTGAACCTCACCCTTACCTACAGATTCTGCAAAAGCTTTTGCCATGTCGTAGACATTCTTGTCTTCAACTGGTCCCACTTTTGATACATCCCAACCAAACCATGTTCCTTTGTCGTTAGACATCTGAACGGTAGATAGATTATAAATGTGGCTGTAAGTTGGCGGAGTAAACAAACCATTTTTCCCCTGCATTTTGATACCCATCATCATTGAGTTCCATTTTCTACTAACTTTTAGTTGAGTAGATTTCATAGAAATCAAAGCTGTAGATGGATTATCACCAACAGTTAATACAAAGTGACTTGCAGTATTCTCAAGATAATTACCATTCGGTAATCTATCTTTATAGTCTTTACCTCTTGTGGTTTGACTTACTATATCACTGTCTGCCTCGTGAATTGCAACAGGTGCACCAGTGCTGGTACCTCTGTCTTGCCATTCAATGTATTGTCTTTTGTAAAAGACTGGCACGACTTGTAGTGTGTCGAACAACTGATTGGTTACAGTATTTATGATTTTGCCTGGCTCTGCGCCCTCGACATATTTACCATCTCTTTTGTTTACTTCTGGAGATAGCTGGCCCAAAATTTTTAAGAAAGGCAACGCAAGATCTTCTTGCGATATATTTTGGGTACCTTGATTTGCATCAGCTTCAAATAAGTTGACTGCTAATGCTCCTTCTTTTTTTGTTGTTACTTGGTTCATGTTTATTTGTTCCTTTTTATTGTTGTCTTATTCTCTGAGAAAACCCCAAAGATTTCCGTTGGCATTTCTTTTCCTGCCTCAATACGCTCACGGACTAACGCTTTCAAAGTCATGGGTTCTACCTTCATCTTTTGTGTCGGTTGGAACCCTTGACCTTTTGCAAGTTCGGCATAATCAGCCGCCTTGTTATCTTCGTTACGACCAAACGATACGAGTATCTCGTTTTTGATTATATCGCCTAAGCCATTTTCACGAAGCCAGTTAAACGCCGACTCTTTATTTGCTTCTGTTATAGTAGCACGATACGACGTTGAAACTTTTAAATGAGATCCATCATGCAGTTTTAATTCTGCAAGACCCATCTCTGACATCATAGTTGGTATAACTTCACCAGATATATGATCTCTTTTCTTTTTTAATAATTTTAAATTTTCTTCTGCTGCTTCTATTGTTGAAGCAACTTTTTCTAATGATTCAACTTGATCTGCAAGTGACTGAATGTTGTCAGTCTTTCTCATTGCATCTTGTTGGTCTTTTTCAAAATCAATAGTCATTTATTTCTCCTCTTTCATATAAGTTTATTTCTATTGGGTAGTATTTTCTTTCTTGTTTATCCCACTTCAATAAATTAAATCTGCCGTGGGTAATATCAGATACAATAGAACATGCAACCCCTATGATTGCAGGATCGCCTGTAAGTAGTAAATAATCTCTTGGTTTATAATCTTTTAATTTTTTTCTTAATGTAAAAATTAATGGTCCAGGAGAATGTATCATTTGTGAAAACTCTGGTAGTACAAATTTAAATTGTCCATAATGAGACGCTCCCATAATATTTATTTTAGGTGCACCTGCTTTTGTTCCTGCTATTTCTTGAATAACATAAACAGTAGGACTAAAATTTCCTTGTAAGTTTTCGTATTTCGTACTTTCTGACATTGACAAATCATATAACATCCTTTATATAGAAGTCAATAGAAAGATGAATTATAAATTTAAGACAAAGCCGTATAAGCATCAGATGACTGCTTTAGAAAAGTCATGGAATAAGGAAACGTATGCGTATTTTATGGAGATGGGTACAGGCAAAACAAAAGTATTAATCGACAACATGGCTATGTTGTATGACAAAGGTAAGATTGATGGTGCATTAATTATAGCTCCAAAGGGTGTTATAAAAACTTGGTATGAACAAGAACTTCCTACACACTTACCGAACCATATAGAAAATGTGACTGTATTGTGGCAAGCTAATATTACAAAAGGGCAGCAAGAAAAATTAGAATCTTTGTTTGAAACAGAAACAGCCTTACATATTTTAGTCATGAATGTTGAAGCTTTTAGTACAGAAAAAGGTATGAAGTTTGCATCTAAATTTTTAAATTCTCATAAAGTATTAATGGCAATAGATGAGTCAACTACAATAAAAACACCTACTGCAAAAAGAACTAAAAATATTATTGATTTAGGTTATCATGCAAAATACAGAAGAATAATGACAGGATCCCCTGTTACAAAAAATCCGTTAGATTTATATACCCAGTGTTATTTTTTAGATCCGTACCTATTAGATCACGCTTCGTATTATTCTTTTAGAAATAGATATGCAATTATGAAAACCATGCACGTTCGAGGCAGGTCTATTCAAGTTGTGCATAAATTTCAAAATCTTTCTGAGTTGTCAGAACGTTTGCAGCCTTTTTCTTATCGTGTGTTAAAAGAAGATTGTTTAGATTTACCACCAAAAAATTTTACCAAAAGACATATTGTTCTTACAGGTGAGCAAAGAAAAGCTTACGATCAAATGAAAAAAGCAGCTATGGCTGTGTTAAATGGTAAAGTTACAACTACTATGACAGTATTAACACAGCTTATGCGATTACATCAAATTACTTGTGGACATTTTACAGCTGATGATGGGTCCACGCAATTAATACCAAGCAACAGAATTACAGAGTTAATGAATGTGTTAGAAGAGACTGAAGGCAAAGCTATTATCTGGGCTAACTATCAAAGAGACGTTACACAAATAATAGAAAATATTACAAAAGTATATGGTCCAGGATCCGTGGTCGACTATTATGGATTAACGCCACAAGAAGAACGACAAGATAATATTAAAAAGTTTCAAAATGATAATAACTGTAGGTTTATTGTAGGTACAACACAAACAGGTGGTTATGGTATTACACTTACACAGGCTAATACAGTTATTTATTACTCAAATGGGTATGACTTAGAAAAAAGATTACAATCAGAAGATAGAGCACACAGAATAGGCCAAACCAAATCAGTGACTTATGTTGACTTGATTGCCGAAGATACAGTTGATGAAAAAATAGTAAAAGCTTTACGCGATAAAATAAATATAGCATCCGAAGTATTGGGTGAAGAATTAAGAGCTTGGATTTAAACAAATATTTCTTTTGCTTTACCTAGTATTGGTTTGTATTTTGTTTTACCTTCTGATCTGTATGCGTGTAAAAATTGTTTTCTATCCATACCTTCTGTTACGCTACAATGTATCCACCCCGAGTTAGGTTCTCCAGGCGTGTAGTACTCGAGGATCAATTGATCCCATTCTAATTCTCTATGTATCCAGTCTGCAAGTTCAGCATTGTCTACTCCAACACATTCGAAATCTGCGGCCTCAGCTTTGGCATGTTGTGAATTTACAGAACTGCCAATAGCTTGACATAATTCTGGTGATCTGTATCCGCTAGTTACCTTGACTCTGCCGAAGTGGTCACGTACTGGCTGTAAAATTTTTTCACACAACACTTTTAGTTTTTCTATTTGCTCTGCGTTAGGATTATTATTGATACCCTTACGGATTGCTGTGTCTGATTTGGTTAATTCTTCTAAAGTAAAATTACGTGTAAGTTCCATTATTTTGAAAGATCTGTTAGTAAAGTTATTAGGACAGCTCCCATACCTCCAACTATCCAATATTCTAATCTTTTAATACGTTCTTGCATTTCTTTTATTTGTTCGAACGTTTGCTTTTGCATTATTCTGCAAAGCTTTTCATGTGATTCAATTTTTTCTAGTGCTGACTTTTTAGCCATTATGTTCTCCTACTAGCAATAACTTGCTCTTCAGGTGATAATAAAGCTTGCTGTGTTCGTGTCAAGTTAGTTGTTGGGTTAATTTGCTGTGCTGTTCCTACAGTATTTACATTAGGCATAGGTGTTGGTGGTAATGCAGATACATTTCCCATGCCTACTTCTTGCATTAAATTAGGGTATTTATCTTCTAAATATAATTGATTTAGTTCTCTTAATATTTCATTTATTTCTGAAAATGCTTCTGGCGTTAAAGGATTTTCATAACCATTTTCTTCTGCATTTCTTATGTAAGCATCTATTAAACCTTCAGGAAGATCAAAAGGTTTAAATCTATCTATGACTAAACTGTTATAGTCTTTACCTTTACCACGTCTATCGAATATAATTCCTATTTTTTTATCATCAAAACCTAGAGTCTTCATAGCCTCAATATCTTTTTGCATAACTTTTTGTGCATCAAACCAAGATTGATTACCTTGTATTAAACCTTCTATGATTTCTTTTGTTTGAACATTACCTTGTGGTCTTGGTAAAAATTTTCTACTCTGTCTAAGTGCAGTATTATATTCTGATATTTTATAACCTAGTGATTGTTCAAAATCCATTTTTTGATTTCTAAAACCAAAGAAACCACCTAGTTCACCTGTGAAACTTAAATCTTTTCCTGTTTCAGGATCTTCTCCATACATGGCTGCTTTTCCTAATCTTCCTAATTGAGGTATAGAAAGAGGAGCTAACGCCTCTACTAAGTGTTTTGTGCCTTTAGCAAACTTATCTCCTTCAGGATCTCTTGGATTCCAGACTTCTGAACCGGTTTCAGTTTTACCACCTCTTGCATATAAATCTTGAAATGCTTGTATCCAAATAGATTCACTAACAAATGGATCTATAAGTCTTGCTATTCCTTTTATAGAACCTCTAGCCATTTCTGATATTAAAGGTTCTGCATCTTCTCCTGTTCCAACATTTGCGATAATCGATTGCACCGGATTTACTACTGTATCATACGCAAACCCGTGACTAAAATCAGTATAGTAGTAATTACCTTCTTTGTCTTTTTGTGGTATTATTGTAGATTCTCTAGACCACTCTGGTAAAAATCTTCTCATAGCAGCTAATTCATCTCGTGTAATACCATATATCCCTCTGTATATTTCAACAAGAGCTGGTGGTATTGTAGTTACTGCTGTACCAAAACCAAGTAGTCTTCTTGCACCAATTGATCTTGTAGCTTCATTTCTTAATTCTTTTATTCCTTGTTCAACGATATTAAATGATGTTCTTATTATTTCTGCAGGAAACGATACGAAATTTCCAAGAGGAGATCTACGTAAACCTTTTATAAAATCTGATACATACGAATAGTTAGGTACAGTATTACGAACTATACTGGCTGCTTCTTTCATTAATTCTAATTCTGTTCTTTTGCTTCCTCTATAAGCTCCTTTTAAATTATCAAACTCAGCTAAAAAATTATATATTTTATAAAAGTCATCTTCTGCAACATATAAATCTTGTGCTCCTCTAAAACCTTTGTTCATTCTTTTACCTAATTTACCAAATGCTCTTTCTACAAAATCACCGCCTTTAGCAATATCTTTTAATAATCCTTGCACATCTTGGAAAGTAGAACTTGAATTAACCACACCTTCTTCTAACATAAACTGATAAAACTTTTGATCTTTAGGAGTGTTTCTATAAAAAACTTGTGGCTGTATTGTATTAAAAGATCTTTGGAAACTATCTAAAATAAACTTAGGGTTTTTAAATAAGTTACCTGTGCCTAAACTAAATGCAACTGCACTTGTAAAATTACGCATATGTGTAAATGGACTTAATACTGTTTTTGCAACCTGTGCAACTCCTTTGGGTACAGCTACTAAGTACCTATAAATATTTTCTTTCATTAAACCTTCTAATGGTAATTTTTCTGCAAACTTAATTGCTTCTTCAAACTCCGATGATGTAAACTTACCATTTAATGGATTAGTATAGAACTCTTCTCCTAATGGAGATTTAATCTGCATACCATTTCTACTCATTGTATAGCCAGGTCTGTTAGGTAAGTTTAATTGTGCTTGTGTTGGATTGTCAAAAACTATTTTACCAGACTGTGCTATTTGATTATAAAATTTATCTCTAGCACTAATACTAGACATTGCTTGCATATTATTTACAATTGTTCTTCTAGCATCTTTTATTTCACCAAATAATTCTCTAAATGCTTTGATATCTTTTTGACTTGTAATTAAATCTCTTTTATCAAATTTGTTTGCACTAATCATTTTAGCTATATTGGCTTCTTGTACTACACCATCATACAAAGCACTTTTACTTTCAAATTTAAATACAGGAGACTTTGTTACAGGATCCATTTTTACATTTTCTAAAACTTTATCTACATCTAGTAATGCATCTTTTTCTCCATAGTTTTTTACTCTGTTATTTTTTGCATAGTTCATAAATAACTGTGCAACTGCTTGTCGTTTCTCATCAGTTGGGACATAGTTTGTAGTTTTAAATACTTTACTGTTTTCAAATATTTTATAATCATTAGATAATGTAGAGTTTAATCTTTGACTAAAAAAGTCTGTAACTTCGTTTTTATTTTTTAATGTTAGATTACCGCCTTGTAATAAATCTGTTTGTAATCTGTTAAAAGCAGTTTTAGAATTTGTTATAGCAGAAACTAATTCTTCTTGTTGTTTTTTAGGAACCTTAATATTATCTAACGATTGGTAGAAATTTTTTAATTGTGTTTTATTAAAGTTTTGAAAAACTACTTCATTACCTACAACTGTATCTTTAGCTCCTTTTATTAAACCATCCATCTGTGTTAGTAATTCATCTTTGTTTTTAATTTTATCAGCTGCAGATGATGATTTATTAAATATAGTTTTAAACGAGTCATCTATGTCTCTTACTAAATCTTTTGCAACAATAGCTGCAGCACCTTCTTCTCCAGTAACTCTCATTTGTCCTTCAAACAACTCTTGTGATTTTTTACTTCTAGGTCTAAACGTTGATGCAAATTTATCTAATAGTCTTTCAAACTTTGAATTACTGTAAGCAAGTTCTTTACCTTTTTTACCGACAAACCCTGCAACTTTACCTGCACCATAAGCAAAAGGTGTAATTGCAACGCCTTCAGCAAAAAACTTAAATCTGTTTTGAAGTCTTCTAATTGCTTCGTCTTCTGTATTTACTTTAGCTTCTCTATCTAAATCTGTTGAAGGCAAACCGCCTGGTCCACCAAGCATATCGCCAAAAGTTCCTATGTCTTCTATGTCGTAAACTATTGAAGCACCAGCAGCACCACCAAGACTAACTGCAGCATATTTACCAAACCTAGCTTTTTTGTTTAACTCATTTGCTTTCTGTCCGCCTTTTAATAAATTTTTATTTTTTAATCCAACTCTTCTTCCTTTGGATATAGCATTAATTGTTTTTGTAGCTATTTGACCTGCTATTTTTGCTCCTCGTGCAGCAGGTATACCTACTTGAACTAATGCTTCAGTTATTCTTCCAGCAGCTGTATCTCGAGCTCTGTCTTCTAAACCCTCTAAAACATTTCCAACAACACTGTCGTCTATAAATTTTTCTAATCTTGCAACAGCACTATCATCAATATTAACACCTTCACCTTTTACAGCATCATATACTTCAGCTGCAACTGAAGCTAGTCCTACTGGTATTTTAATTAATCCTGATCCTATTCCGGATGCAACAGATACTGCTAAATTAGTTTCTGTTTCTGGCTCTTGTATTGCGTATCTATCGTACTTTTGTACCATAGGTCCTCCTAATATTTAATTTGTATTTCAACAAATTTTTCGGGAACTCCTGGTGTTGCGGGTGCATTTGAATCTCTTCTAAAAGCTTTTCCTGTTACGTAATCAATATAAACTGAACCTTCTTGATAATTTTTTCTACTTGGAGTCCAGAATGGATTCATAATATCAAAGTCTACATCTTCATTATCTTTTTGTATTTTTGAAAAATCAACTTCGTATGTTGCTTTTTGATCAGCTGCAGGTTTACTTAGTCTTTCATTACTTTGAATAATACTAGACCTATCATCAATTGATTTTCTTCTTAATTCACCAGGTTGATCTAATACACCGTAGGCTCTTTTGTTTAAAACTATTTTAGCTGCTTCTTCTCTAGTTTCACCTAAATCATTTATTCTAGCTTGTATTTCTTTTTCAATTATATTTGATGTAGACTTATCTAAATTTTTTAATAGTTGTAGGTCTGTTGCTTGTTCTTGTGCAATATCAGACTGCTCTGCTGCCAATGCAACTTGTCTTTGTAAATCACGTTCCGCATCAAGATCTTCATACAAACTTTTTGTTGGTTCTTGAGCCGCGGTTGCTGCTGTAGATAACAAACCACCAAAACCAGAACCTTGTGCAGGTTGAGATAATAAATTTAAACCAAATTGAGTTAAAAATTGTGACATGTTTCTGTTACTAGGTTGTTGACCTATTGCTTTTAATAATCTTTCTTTTGTAGAACCATCTGCATATTGTTTTCTTGGTTGATCTAGTCCTGATGTAATACCAGTTCCTGCAGAACCACCTATTCTAAACATTGGTCTTTTAAGTGTTCTATTCATTTTTAACCTTGGCCCGATAAAACCATTCTTCTAAATTCTTCAAAAGACATTGGCATTGCATCTGGTCTTTGTTCTAATAAATCGTATTTATATTTTTCGTATTCTTCTTTTAACATATCGATTTCAGCTACTTGCATGATACCTTCTTTATCAGTTCCATCTGCATAACCTGTTCTACCACCTTCTGCAAATATTGGTCTTGGATTTACTGCTCCATAAATACCAGCAAGTGTTGTACCAACACCTAATGCAGTTTGTAATGGTGTTGGATTAGGTGTAACTGATTGTTGAAACTGAGCAGGATATCCACCTAGTAGTCCAGTAACTTGACCAGCATATCTATCTAATTGTTCTTGTGGTTGGAATGCTGCCATTCTTGTAGCTTCTCTTTGTGCATCAAGACCTGCTTGTGCTTGCGCTTGGTTCAATGCGCCCAATGTTCCAAGTTGTCTTACATCTCCACCAGTCAGTGCTTGTTGTTGTGCTCCAAGCCCTGCTTGAAATCCACCTAAACCTTGTTGTCCTTGTGCTACGCCAAATCTATTTGCAATATCTTGTTGTCTAGCCTGTTGTGCTTGACCAAAACCTTGTTGCAAGAGACCGGCTTGTAATAACGCTCGTTCTCTCGCAGCCCCTGTGCCAAACTCTGCGAGTTGCACTCCCGCTCGACCACTGCCGAGCGCACCCAAAGCTGCTTGCTGATCTCGTATACTTTGCTGTTGCATTTGTGTATTACGATCAAATTCTGAAAGCGTTGCATCAATCACTTGTGACTGATAAGGGGACATGAAATCTTGTACTTGTTGTGTTGTTGGTGCTCCAAGTTGTATTCCACTTAATGCAGTTCCGGCTGCTGTTCCTGCTGTTTGAGCTTGATTTAAAAATGGTTGAAAAGAACCAATACCTGCTTGTGCAACTTGTTGTGCTTGCGCTTGTAATGGATCTTGGCCTGCTATTTGTGGTGCAAGTCCCGCTAAACTTTGTTGTCTTGTTGTAAATGCTTTAGCTGCATCTTGTCTTGCTTTAAAACCTTCTGCAGTTTCACCTGCTTGTTGTGATATACTTCCAATACCGCCAGTTACAATTGGTACACCTGTTTGTGCTGTAATCTGTTTTGCTAAATCTTTACCTAAATCTTCAACAAATTGTGCGGGTAATGTTCGTTGTTCTTGTACAGCCATTATAATACTTCCTCTAATCTTTGTGATGTTTGAAACATTTTACGTGCGCCATCTGAGCCTTGCGATTCTTCTGAAACTTCACCTCCGGCTTCGAGGTTTTTCATCATGTTATACATAACTTCTGCGCCTTTGTCCACATCTCCTTCACCTGCATTTCGAACAGCTTCAGCTGTAAATACAAACTCATTCTTTGATAATCTTGCAGGGACATCGTCTGCTTTTTCCATACGTCCTATTGGTACAAATCCACCTTCAGCTCTTAAATCCATTTCTTGTCCACCCATATCTAATAGTGGCATTACCTTTTTAGCTACAGGTTCTGCTTTACCACCTTTTTGAAACTTTTGATCGTATATCTTTTTAAACATTTCAAACTTACCTTCGTAAGCTGGATTGTCTTTTGCCATTTGAGGGTCTACAGAATACATCTTTTTAAAACCTTTAAACAAAGCACTTTTAGCTAATTTCTTCATTTCTTTTTCACTTAACACAGCTCCTGCTTCTTGATAGCCTATTCTACCTCCATCTGCAGCATAGAAGTCAAACTCACTACCAGCAAATCTAGGTGCCATATAATCAAAAGGTCTTCTTCTAATTGCAGCAATATCTATACCTTCGCCTCTGTCCATTTCTGAAAACTCGTCTTCTTCAAAATCTTTTTTAGCTGCTAGTCCTGACAAACCAGATGCTAACAATATAGATTTCATAGGACTAATGCCGCCTTCTCCGTCACCTATTAATAAATTTCCTAGTTTACTGTCTGTAACTTTTGTACCTATGTTTTTTAAACTTTGTAAGATACCTGTTTTAGGTGTTACATCTTTTGCTGATGCAGCTATTTTACTAAAATCTGCGCCTCCGCCTCTAGGCATTTGAAATTTTGATGCTTGAGAAGCTCTAGATGCATTAAATGCTTTTCCATCAATTCCTTTTGGAGCTGTAAATTTTGAAACACCACCAGACAACGCTGCTGATAATGCAATGTCTTTAAAATCTAAATCTTCACCTGATGCAAGTTGCGTGATACCTGTTGTTGCACCAGATACTAAAGCTGCTTTTTGTGCTGCAGATAAAGCTGATAAAAACTGAGCGTTAGCCATAGCAGGTCCAAGAGCGTAAGGTGCTGCAACTGCTAATGCTAGTTTACCTATTGGACTTTTTACAACTTTTTTAACTGCTTTAGTTGCTTTCTTTACAACTTTTTTTATTGGTCTTGTAATTTTTTTAACAATACTTCCTAAACCATAAGCTTGTCTTGGTTCATCTTCTTCTCCTAAAAAACCACCGTCAGCCATAAGTCTGTAAGCTATTCTATTTAAATTCATAGTTTGTTGAGGTTGCACTGCTGCAGGTAATCCTGTAGGCGCTTGTAGTGATGCTAAGTATGCTGCTTGACTAGGAAAACCAAGTTGTGCCCAATATGGGACAATACCATCTCCTCCACCCTTACTATCATCATTGTCATCAACTGATGATGGTCCTGTTGTTCCTTGATAGTCTGTTGCATAACCATATTTATCTGTAAATGATTTAGGGCCTATTTTACCAAGAACATTTGTAAATGTTCTAATACCTATTCCTATTGGAGAATATTTTTTATATAAATCAAAACCTCTTTCCAAAGGAGATTTTTGTAAAGACTTTAAATTTTGATTCATTAAGTTTCTACCGTACGTAGAAAATTGACTAACTTTACTTCTATCTACTCCAGAGCCTCCGCTGCTTAAAGATTTATCCTCTTTACCAGTTTTACCTAAAGCACCCATCTGTTTATCTCTTGCTGAAGGACCCTTTCCTTTACCACCGTCATTACCAGAGGGTCCATCTCCCCCTAGTCCTCCTGCATCTCCACCTTGTAAACTTGGAAGTCCTGCAGGTCCAATATTAGGTTTACCTTTTAATGATCCGTATAAATTTTTATCTATTAATATTTTCGCTTCTTCATCTGTTATATATGATAACTTTGCTTTAACATGACCAGGTTCTGATAACCAAAATTTAGGAGCTGTAACCATTTCTTGTTTACCAAGATAGTTAGTTACACCTGCTTGTTTAACAGGTTTTTTACTACCTTCTTTTAACATCTGTCTATATTGTTGTGCTCTAGTTATGGCCATCTTACTATTCTATTTTGTTTCTCCAAATAAATCAAGGCTAGGCATGATAACTCTAACATCTTTTCTTATGTCAGATTCTGCAATTCCTTTAGCTTTCCACTCAGAATCATCCTTGTATACCTCGCCTGTCTTCATATTTGTAATTGTTGTTATAATTTCTTTTGGTTCTATTACTGGTAGATCTTTCATTATGTTGTTATCTCCTTTTTAATGTTTAGATAGCTAATCGCTACATCAAACGAATCTGTGTTGCTTGATTGTACGGTTAGGGTATTACCACCTTCAACCACCAAAGGTTGAGTAAGTAATTCTGTTGTAACATTTGCTGTTAATGCTGCTGATTTTATAGCTGTAATACTATTATTTGTAACTGTAACTGTTGGTGTGCCTGCAGCTGTTACTAATATAGATTTAATAACATAGGTTTCACTAACAAGAGGATTGCCTGATCCAAACGGAGTTAATGCACCACCTGTTGTACTGTTATCTAAACCTACAAATTTATATTGATTAGCCATTAGTTTACAAAAAAGTTAAACGCTTCAATTTCATCCTTTAATTCTTCTTGAAACGTTGAGTTTAATTTTTCTACAATAGCATCAAGATCTCTTACTTGAGCTTCTGCAGTCTGTACATCATATTCGTTTGATGGTCTAGTTATTACCTGTACAATTTTTGCCATTATCTTCTTCCGTCTGGTTGTATATCTAATCTAAAAGTTCCTAATTTCCAACTTTGATTAGTTGTTGTGTTTGCTATCTTTAATGCAACAGCTCTAGCTCTTGCACGAGTATCTACTTTTTTGGTAGATGATGATATTGTAAACGGTCCTAAAGCAGAGCTCGCTTGTGTGTCATTTGGATAATCTCTTAATAAAAATGTAACTTGTGTATTACCTGTTTGAGATAAAAAGTCAGGTACAAACCTTCTTATCTTCATTAAAAATTCACCATCTCCACCAAAAGTTGCCATACCTGTTGACTGTCCTTGAGACGATCTTTGTTGTGTAATATCATAATCTCCTGATTCAATGCTAGCAACAATTGCTGTGGTTGCACCACCTTGAACTTGATCAGTTCCTGTTTCGTGTTCATAGTATATTGTTCTACCTTCTGTGTTTCCCACAACATCAAAAGATGTATCTGTTCCTGCTTCGTAAGATAAAGCATGTGGGTTACCAAATACTGCAGAGTCTTCCCACATAGTTCTAGCTAGTGAGCCAACAGTCCATACTGGTCTTTGTGGTGATGAATCAAAATAATTATATGTAACTTGTCTATTAACTACTGATGATCCTGTTGTTGGATAAAACCAAGTAACTTCACCAAACAAGTTATTTAATCCTGCAGATACCATTTGGTTACCAGATGATAAATTTATATTATCATAAACAAAGTCTTCTACTAAACATGGTAATGATTCTAACTTACCAGCATATCTAAAGAAACCATTCTCTGACATCCAGTAAGCAGCACCATCAACTTCTACACAGGCATTCTGTCCTGCAAGTCCGCAGTTAGTCCCAACTTGTGCAAAGGCAAAAGTAAATGGTTGACCAACAAAACGTTGAGTGAATAATGCAGTATCAGTCCAAACATAGATTGCATCTCTACCTCTAATTGCTCCCATGATCTGTGATCCGTCGGCCAGTCTTTGTGTACCAGCTGTATTGGTTGCTGTTGGCACATATGTGTTTATATCTTCTTGATCCGAGAATCTTACAAACATATCATCTTGTGTTGATGTATCTCCAATAGTTGTTTCTGTTCCAAAGAATACTAAGTGTCTATCTGGCGTAGATACTAACATATGACGTGATGCAGTTGGTGCACCCGATATAATACTTGCTCTAACTGTTTCAGCATTTGCGGCTGCAGAGTCCCATTCAAAAACAGCACTGTCGTGAATTAAACATATGGCTTTGTCACCAAAATTATCTAGTGACCACATACCTGGTTCAAGAACTAAGTCACCTGATGCAGCTTCTCCCCATGCTACAAAGTTTGTTGTACTAGTAATTGTATCACCACCATTATGAGCCGCAGCAGTGGTTCCTCTAACTTCTCTAGTTACACCTGTTAATTCATTACCCGATATACCTGTGTAAGATATTTCTTCGGTTCCTATTTTTATAAAGTTTGTACCTGCATCTGGAAACTGAGATACATCACCTAATATAATTCCTGTTGTCACAGAACTATTTATACCATTAGTTAATGTAGTTGTAGGCTCACCTGCTGTTTCTCCACCCCATGATCCAAGAGACCAACCAAAACCTTTTGCTTGCACAGCTGGTCCAACGGGATAATAATGTTGTACTCGAATACCACCCGATGTTGTTGCACCAGATCCTGATTCGTTTGAAGGCATTGTAATAGTAATTGTTGTGCTTGATGGTACACTTGTTACCATAAATTTTTTATCATCAAAATCAGATGCACTATAATTAGAATTAGTTATTGCAGTAAAATTATCTAATAAAATTATATCTTGTTCATTAATATTATGAGATCCTGAAAAAGTTATTGTAACAATTGGTGATCCATTAGTCGTGCTAAATGCATTAGAAAGAGTTGTTGTAGATTTAATAGGATGTATATCATAGAATACACCACCTGAATATGCATATAAAATTCTGTTTGTACCGATAATTGCGTATTTTCTAGCTTTACTATTTACAAAATGATGAAGTCCTCTACCTGCACCAGTCAATGCATCATCACCTAATTGTTTCCAACCACCTATTTTTTCAGGTGTACCATATCTAAACCTTACATTATCACAGTCGGTCCATTGACCCTCTGCTGTAGTGGGTGTTATCTGTTTATTGATTCCAGGCTGAAAACCTATCTTTTGTAGCATACGACTCCATTATAATACTATTTTACAAATGAGGGTAGGCCTAGCATAGGTCTGCCATCAAATTTGTTTTTTTCAGCAAATGGGCCGTTTACATGATTATAATGTAAAAACACTTGGCCACAAATGTTCCCGTCAAAAGGCTCTCGCCAATGTTCGAGTTCGCAACCACTATATACTAGCATATCACCTACTTCAAGCAAGACTTTTGTGCCTTTTGGAGCGTTGGGTTTTACAATATTTTGTCTCTCATTAACAACATTATCGGCTCCTGTGCCATCTATAAATATAGGCCAAGGATCTCCACCAAGGTTAAGTGTAGTAGATATTTCACAACTAGGCCTATCCTTATGTCTGTGTAAACAATCGCCTTTTTTATACGCTCTAGCGTAAGAGTAAGTAGGTATTAAATCTAATCCTGTATGTTGTTTCATTATAGGCAACATCTTAACTAGTAATGTATCCATTACAAAGTCACCATAACAAGAATAAGTATTAGGTATTTGTTGATCGGTCCATGTTCCAAGGATCGGGGACTGTGAATGTATGTTATTTTCATACATAAATCTTGTTGCATCTCTTTTAAGTAAAAAATAGTTAAGTATAAAATTAGCCATATCGTAAGACAAAGCTTTCTTAA
>Ga0208899_1000806_pt1 | contig 22955 bp, 22 predicted proteins | sample VirMetDEL_Nov_24_FD_184518 | JGI IMG/M metagenome (GOLD analysis project Ga0208899, IMG submission 184518) | Aqueous microbial communities from the Delaware River and Bay under freshwater to marine salinity gradient to study organic matter... | ecosystem: Environmental > Aquatic > Marine >... | reverse complement strand
GATGGGACGCTTGCGTTGTTGGTGCCAACCAAGCTGCCACCCGCATAAAATTCTGACATTGAGTTGGGTGTGGTGTCTCCGAACTCAGTCGCTAGGTTTGCTAGAGATATTGCGCCGGATGCTTGCAGGGCCATTAGCGCCGCTCCTTCAACTCATTTATCTCAGCCCTTAAAGCTTTGACCGACTCAATAAGGACCGCCACCAGATTTTGATACTGTACGCCCACATGCCCACCGTGAGCCGAAGTGACCTCTGGGATGACCTCAGATACTTCTTCATAGATGAGTCCTTGTGCTTTTTGTCCGCTGTCCTTCCATGTGAACGAGACGCCTCGTAACGCCTCGACCAGATCGAGAGGGTTCGCGATTGTTTCGATGTCGGCTTTCGCCGCTGCTGACGAATAGGCTGTGACGTTTCCGGTGCTGTAGATGTCTCCGCTGACGTGGAGTTTGTGGCTGGGCGAGACGCCGATACCGACGTTGTTGCTGGCGTCGATCTGGATTGCATCGCCATCGACGGCGATTGCTGTTGCGTTGGTAAGAGCCATCTACTTAGCCTCCAATTCTTTGACTTTTGCGGAGAGTGTTTTCACTGCCTCGATAAGGACGGCGACTGTGTTCTGATATGCAACACCAACGTGACCACCCTCATTGCTCGTCAGTTCCGGCACGACTTCCGCCACCTCTTCGTAGATCAAACCGTGCGATTTTTTACCCGTCGAACGCCAATCAAACGAAACTCCGCGCAGCCGTTGAACGATGTCGAGCGCATCGGGGATAGTCGCGATATTAGTTTTTGCTGCGGCTGACGAGTACGCGGTTACGTTGCCGGATGCGTAGATGTCGCCGGTTACATGCAGCGCATGGGCTGGGCTGGCGGTCGCCACACCGACGCGGTTGTTTGTCTGATCGATGACAAGCGTATTGCTGTCGAAGTTCAGACCATTCGGAGTTGCTACGGTCGAGGCGTTCATGGTGATGCTATCGCCCGACGCATCGCCCAGCGTCGTATTGCCATCGACTGTCAGAGCGCCAGTTACATCTACGCCGCCCGTTACAGCTACATTCTGAGAAGCATCGATGGTCATCGCGCTGGTGCCAGCGGTCGTAAAGCCAAGCTGGTCAGCGCCAACGCGGAACAGGCCGGTGTTTGTGTCGCTAGCGAAAGCGAGTGACGGTGCTGCCGCGCTGCCGTCCGCCATACCAGCAACTGATCCAGCGGGGCCGGTTGCCCCCGTGTCACCCGTAACGATGCCAAGCGCCAACGCGCCTGTGCCTGAGTTGTAAGTGGCAGTAGGACTACCGCCAGGGCTGACCGCCGATACCGTTACTGATGTAACGTCCTGACCGGCGGCACCCGTGGCCCCGGTATCGCCGCGAGGAATCGTGAACGATAACTCATGGCCGCTAATGCTGACGCTGGCGTTGGTGCCAGCCGCGCCTGTGGTTGTGGTGCCGACCGTCGGGCTAACTCCGGTTGGCAGAGTGGACATATGCATGACCTCGATGTTGCCGGTGCCGGTGGGCGGGGCCGTCGAGAATGTCAGCGTGGTGCCGCTAGTCGAATAGGTGTCTTTTTGCTGGTAGACGCCCGAGATGTAGACCGCAGTATTGTTTTCAGTCGCGGGGCTGGCAGACATCGTGAACGCAGTAGTCGAACCGTTGCCATTGAAGCGGTCAACGGACTGGGTGCCGGCATTACCAGCAGCAGATGTTGCGCTCGCCGCTGCGGCAGTAGCCGATGTCGCCGCCTCGCTTGATTTTGTTGTTGCGGTTGCTGCCGAAGCGGTCGCCGACGAGGCACTTGCAGTCGCGCTGTCACGCGCCGCTTCACTCGCCGCTTGGGCAGTTTCGGATGCTGACTGAGCGGTCGCCGACGAAGTTGCGCTTGACGCGCTCGCCGTCGCTGACGACGCCGCTGCCGTAGCAGATGCCGCAGCAGCCGTGGCCGATGTGGTCGCCGCAGCAGCGTCGACAAGTAAATCCCATTTCGCGGAATCTGTGTTCGTCGTTAATGGCTGCGAACCGCTGGAGGTGTGCGACGTTTTGCAGAAAAATATGTTGGCGGTCGAAGTGTCTTTGACAATATCTCGCGCGTTGTAATCGGTCGACGCCGACCAGTTGCCGACAAACGTGCCAAGTTCCTGTGTGACAGAGACATCGCCGGCTGCGTCGAAAGCAAAAATCTTGTTCGCGCGATCCACCGCGCCGATTGCAAATTCTGTTGAGGAAATTGTGTTTGTTTTTGACGCCTTGATCGAACGGTCCAACTCCTCCTGCAACCCTTGGGTAATCATGGTCAGGCGATCGAGTCCGTCTTCGTGGCTCTCGGCCGGGAACGGATCGTTCTCGACGTAGTCGGTCCCCTGTGTCAGCGCCAGGTTACGCCGCAGCACCACAGTCTCACCAGATGCCGGGATGTTTCCGGCGGTAAACGTGACCGTGCCGCCAGCATCGGCGCCGGCCCCGCTGACGGTGTAATGCGTGGTCAGCGTCTTCGTCGTTTCCGTGCCGGTAGACGAGCGGATGATGACCTGCATCTCGCTGTCCGCGAAAATCTTGAATGTATACGCGAACGCAGTTTGACTACCTGTACCTGAGTAGCTGACTTTGGTTGTCGTTGAGCTAATCGTCATTGTTGTAATCCTTCACCGAGGGCTTCCTTTTCCGCCGTTTCCTGCGCAGCGCGTTTCTGAATAAATTGTTGCAAAGCCCCGCTACTGCCGATCGTCTCTGCTAGTGCGAGTCGTTTTGCTTTGAGGTAGGCGCCGCCCAACTTGTTGCGCAGCAGATCGCGGATATCGTTGTTTCCCTTTTCCGCCGCCTCAATCATCATTTTGATTTCGGGTTCTTTGACCAGTTCACCAATCGCATTCTCGGCTAATTTTCCTGTTCGCTTTTGCAGCTGATAGCGCATCTCATCGGGCAACTGGATAGGCTCGTCCAAGCCAGGAATGTTGATTTCCCGACTGAAGTTGCGGGACGCGATGCCCTTTGCGGCATTGATGGCACGGATTACCGGCGATGTTTTTTCGCGGCTCAAATACGCCGGCGATATAAAATCCGGTCCCAGTGCCAGGTTGCGTTTGCCATCTTCCTCAAGCACGCCGAGGTAGATGTCATTACCCAACATATCGACCCGCGGCTTCAAATCAGCCGACAGGCCCGGTATCTGTTTTTTGGCATTTTCAATAAAGCCTTTGGCGTCGTTCAGCAGCGGATCATTCAAACGTTCTGCGTAGCCAAGGACGCGAGGCACGGTCGATTGCAACATATCTTCCACAGTTTTTACGCCGTAGCGTTCTGGGTCAGCGATCGAGCGACCAAGATTTGCAAACCCCTGCATGAAGGTTTTATTGGAAAGATTGTAAACGGTAGCGCCTAACGCAGCCCCAACGACATTATTAAACGTTGGGTCTTCGCCATCAGTTGCGACCCCGATTGTTGCGGCGTCAGCCCACGCCCCAAGAATTGAGGACAACGGTTCGACCCCGGCATAGCTAACATAAACACCACCGACCCTGATGCTATACGGTTGCCAATTTTTGAGGCGCAACGCCTCTCTCGCACGCGGATCTGATGGACCGCCGCCGGTGATGTCGCCGGTCAGGGCTAAACTAAAAGCGGTCATTCCCACACTCGTACCCAGCGCAATGCGGGCAACGGCCTCATCTTTTTGCTTGCCGCCGGCACGGATCATTGCGCCGGTATTACCCCACCAAATACCCAGCGGTGTGCGATCAACAAAAGTGTATTTGGCACTGTTGTAAGGCGTTTTAATAAACGGAAACATAATGCGCATCATTGGTGCGCGCGTTATGTACTGAATTGATTTGCCTAATGTGTCCAAGTCGCTCTGTAGGGTCTGGTATTTGGCAACCGCCTCAACTTTTTCCAATGCAATCACGGGGGGATCAGCCATAAATTCGGCGACATAATCAACCAGGTCGTCGCCCTTTAATCCGCGGGCCTCTCCGCCCATCATGGCTTGTTTGTACATTTCTCCGCGGGCGGCAATGACTTTGAAAAACGTATCGCCGCCTTGCAGCGTGCGATAGCTTACGCGACCAAGCGTTAATATGTTCCCCAGCACATCAGCGCCGGTTGCCAGGATAGGGTTATTTTCAGCGTCAATACCCAGACCGCGCGCACTGAACGGTGCCGCCAGTTCTGATTGCGGCCGGTCCAGTTTAGACCCGCCAATGTCATCGCTCATGCTCATAAACGCGCGGCCGGATGCACCGAATGCCTCGCGCAGCGCCATGATTTGACCAAACATTTGTGCGTTCAAATCAGAGAACGTCGCTGTCTCTGCCGCGTTTGCGCCCATGCTACGCCGGATGCCACCGACCATAGCGCCGCCAACCATTTCAGCATTGGGCAGTATCAGCGTGTTTATAACGCCGCCCAGAATATTCTTGGATTGTGTGATTGGATTGGTCAGCAAGAAGTGATGCCACACTTCATATGCGGCGTTGCTGACACGTTTCCATTTGGACAGGCCGCGCGCAAAACCAAGTTTCTGCGTCGGATCTTCTAGCTTTAGATGATTAGCCGCGCGGCGGCGTACCTCTTCCATGCCGCCAAAATCGTCCAGCAATTTGGTGAGATCACGGCCGCGCATACGATCAGCGTTAACCAATTCGTTGACGTCTTCACTTACTGGCCGCGCACGCGCCGGCACACGCATCGCTGATACGGTGCGAGCGTATTCTGTCTGCGCGCCTTTGTATTGCCGCTGCATATTAGCGACAAATTCCTGCTGGTATAAAAACGCCGCTAGCTGTTCCGGCCCGCCGACCTCCGCAGCCTCGGCCAGTTTGTCGAGTTTGCCAAGCTCGCCCATCAGAATATCTTTTGCGGCCAGCATGGTTTCTGCCATGCCCAGCCCTTTGACCTCAATGCCTTGCCCAACTTCACGACTGAGTAAGGCCCGCGCCACTTCTTCAACCCGCTTTTCACTGGCGCCGATCAGGTCAGCCATTTGCCGGGTGGTTTGCAGCGTTATGACGCCGCGCTTGTCTTCATTGATTTTGCCGGCGTATAGCTGGCTGATTGTCTCAACGCGTTCAAGGACGCCAGCCTCGTCCACCATTTTTTCGCTATTGAAATCAGTCAGCCCACCTTCAAGCAGTGCCTCGCGTTCCTTGGGCGCCGCGATAAGGATTTGGCCTTCGTCATCAGTGACATTGATATAACGCGCGTAGGGGTCCGGCGTTTCCAATACTGCTGCCCGCGCATTGGGCGCTTCCAGGGCAGACGTCTCATCAATCGGGTTAGCGTTGAGGTCAACCTCGTCAGATGCGACAGGCTCCGGCTCTGTAGGTATTGGATTTGTTTCTGGCGCCGGGGCCGCTTCAGCGGGCGCCGGTTCCGTTGTGTTTACCTCTGGCTCTGCCGCTCTTTGCTCCTGCAATTCCTGCGACTTTTTGCGAGCGCGTGACAGCACGTTGTCGCCGGTTTGATCAGCAACAGCGGCGCCTGAGTCAAAGAGTTTATCAATGCCCTGCGTCACGCGGCGCGTAACTGCTGGCGGCAAACGCATACCGGCTACTTGCGTGCCGTCAGGTTGCGGCGGTGTATTAGCGGTCCCCAGAAGGGAACCGCTTTGCGGATTAACAGCCATATTGCCTCATAAAAAAAGGCACCCAGAAGGGTGCCTGTTGGTCGCGTTATGAACGCCGTCTATTCTTCAACGGCCTCGTTGAGAGGCGTCGGAACCTTCTCAAGGTTGCGCAGTGCTTGAAACAACTTTGCCTTGGGCGTCTGCGTTTGCGAACTCTCGCGCTGCCGCGTCGAGTTTGTCTCGGTCAACTTCTGGTCGTTCGAACCATCTGACATCTTTTCGCTCCGTTACCTTAAAGCCTTTGGGTACGATACCATTCTTTGGATTTTTAACATACTTTTCAAATTCTTTCATGCGTGGCGGCGACATGTAAACATCGGAGCCATCAGATAATGGGTACTCAACAACCTGACCGCTTTCACCACGCATGTACCGCATACCCGATGAGAATGTGCCAGGCTTACCTTCCCGCACACCGACGCCCACCGGATTTTTACTAGCCACCGCCTTTAAGGTTTCGTGATCGACAACTTGCTCGCCATCAATAACCCAGCTTTCCCAATGGAATCTTCCCAGGCTGGCGTCCTGTTCGCGACCGATCATACGGTATGCTTCAGCAACATTTCCGCGAAGTCCATCCTCTAAAGCCTCGGTTAACAACAACCCACGCGGACCACGCATAACACCCTGCAAGCCTTCTTTGACAGTGGTGCCTTCCTTGCCAAAGCCATCGTAAATATTTGCGCCCTCAAAACGGCCGTCGTCCCATAAGTGCCTACTTTGTATTCGATCCATTACCAGGACGTCGTCGCGACCGCCAACCAGCAAGATAAAAGAAACCACCTTGTTATCGATGCCAGCGCCGTCTGTCAGATCCATAAACGTGCGCCGAATTTGACCCGCAGACATATTAGTGTCGCCCATCATGGCATGAAGCGTTTGCAGAACTGTTTGGTCACTTCCATCAGGTTTTTTGGCAAGCTCTTGCAACAGCTTGCCCGCTGCGTTGACGTTCATCGTAACTTGTTTACCGGGCGAGCCTTCTGGCAATTTTTCGCGCATCATGTTTTGCCATTGCGCTAAGTCTACGTCGTCAAACGTACCGTCTACAGCTTTTTGAATCAGGTCGCCCGCGTCTGCAATAATGTCGATGTAGGCACTCTCTTGCTGCACAGGGCCGGCACCACGGGACAAAATGCCCCAGACAAAAAGATTTGCGGTGGTTTCAGCATCAGCTTCGCCAGACGAATACATGTCTCGCAATATCGAAACATTGGCAAAACCTTCATCAACGCCCGCTTTCATTTCCGGCGACAGTTGTTGCAGTTTGTCAGCCATCGCTTCAGAAGATTGCGCGTAGTTAATCGCTTGCATTGGTGGCACCGGCAAAAGATCGCCACCAAACGTGTCTTGCTGAAATGCGTTCCAATTTTCGATCGATGTTAACGCTTGCGGGTGCGCGGCCTTGGCTTCATCAATAGCTAAGAAATTAGCTGGCTTGTTGGCGGCTGAGAATGCTTGGGTGACTTTGTATTGTGGTTGGGCGCCAGTACCGACTGACAGCAGCTGATGAGGAACCTTGTGCGCGCGTGCGCCTTCCGGTGCCATAGGTATATCCACAGGCCCAAGCCCAGAACTAAGAACCTGACCGCCGCCCATGCGGTCAACGGCTGCGCCAAGCGCGTTGTTTGCGCCTCTGGCAAGCGCCACTCCGCCTTGCACCGCTGCCGGTAGGGCCATGCCTAACCCAGCCCCGGCTACCGTGCCGACGCCGGTTGCAACCAGGTTTCGGCTGAGATCAAATTCTTTTTGCTGCTCTGCGGCAATTGCTGCTTGCTGACGCATCGCGTCGTCTAGGCTTGCGTAACCACCACTCTCGACGCCTGTTGCTATCGCCGTCGGTATTAAGCTGCGGATGTAATTCATTACGCCCGCCTTGCCAGCAGACTTAAAAGCCAGACGCGCAAGGAACCCCGTACCCAAAGTACCAAGACTTAGATAGGTGCTTGGGCTGGTTGCTAGGTTTCCCAACATGCGTTTTGTGCCGGACCAAGTGCCGTCCGGTAGTTTGTCGTAACCTTGTAACAACGAGAAAAACGCAGCTTGCTGGCGCTCAGTCATGTTTTCGACTTCGTCAAAAAAACTCAGCTGCGTCTCAGGTCGATAATTATAGCGACCCATAAACTCCAAGCCCCACTGACCGATTTCGTCGTCGTTCAACTGGGGCGGCATTGTCAGGTCGCCACCAAAGTCGTCTTCTTTATAAAATCGAGCCTGCGCCATATCTGCTCTTGGGTTGCCGGTCTTACGCCGCTCCTGCGGCCGAACAAACAGCGAATAAAGCTCGCGTGATGCATCTATCCATAGCGCACGTTCGTTGTCGCTGAATCCCCGGAGTTCATCTATGACAGGATTGTCGGAGTTGAGATCTACGTTCTTGTCTTTCTCCGCGACAAATTCCGCGTCATATCCCTTTTCCTCCAACACCCGCGCCGCTTCTTCTTCGGCACCAGAGTTGGGGATGGCTTCGTTGTAAACTGACGTTGGAAAAATCATTTTTTATTGAGCTTTTCTAGTTCAGCTGCTGCGTCTTTATCAACGCTGGTTTTGCTTGTGATGTAATTTTCAAGAATGCGCAGCTTGAACAGTTCCAAAGCCAGGCTTGACGCTTTGCCTTGGAAGGCTCGCTTCGTCTCCGTGCGCGATTCCTTAACATCCTCAACAGTCCACTCAGTCATCGGCTTATCTTTTGCTGCCCCCAATCGTGGCGGCACCAGACTGCGCAGGTTTGTTCTCTGCCCCTGCTGTAATGCGTCAACGGCATTACGGAACGCTTGCGGAACCGCCACACCGTCATCAATGTCGGCTTCAAATTGTGCGCGAATAACAGCTGCTTTTTCTTTTGCGCCAGGAAGAATGCTGTCCAGTATGCCACCGGACTGCGCCACCTGATCCAGCACGCTGCCGAATATCTTTTCTTGCTGCGCTTGTGGCGTTCTTGCTATCTGCGACCGCGCTCGGTTTTCAATGCGCTCCGCAGTATCAAGCGTCTGCGTTAGTCCGACCTGTCCATAGGCTCTGTCTATAATTGCGTTAAGTTCTGCCTCACTATCAGCATCGCGTATTTCCTTGAAAAAATTGTTTAGTTCTTTGTTATCTACAATGATTGGGTCATCGCTCGACTGAAGCATCCGTTCCAACGTTGTACGTTGCTTGTCATTGATTTCACCCGTTCCAAAATCGGTTTCAATATCGTACAGCGACGGTCGTTCGTTTTTTTTGCTATCCAAGCGATATTTTTGTATTTGCGCTGCATACGTCCGATATCTTTTGTTCTGTCGTTCTTCTAATTTTCTTTTCGCTGTGCGTTGTTCGCGATCGTCCGTAGCCAGTGCCTTGCTTTCCAATCGATTGGCTAAACGCAATGCCCGCTCGGTTAAATTTTGGCGATCTTCTGGTCCCAGATTTTTGTAGGATTCTGGGCTTTGTATCGCACTGAACACATTTTCCGCGGCCTCTGGGTCATCATTTTTTTCTGCTTGAAGCAGTTGCGCTTCAACCTGCAAAACGTCCGCTTTGCCTAAATACTTTTTGACCAAGTTAAATTCGTCTTTGGGGCCGATGTGTCCCATCAGCTTCAGATTCATTGCCTCTAAACGAACCTCACGTTCAAGGCGATCGCGGTCACTTGTGGTTGGTGCCGTAGACATCTCGACCGCTATTTGGTCAAGAGTGCGGTAGCTATTCGTAACTGCTGTCTCGGCCATTAAAGCGCGCGCAGTGGTGCGCACGTTTTTGGCGCCGTTCGCAATGATCGCTGATGTTTCAGCGCGCCAAGTTCTCTTGCCGCTGCCTGTCGTAAACGACAAACCTTCGATCCCGCCCTTGTCTACCCGCTCACGTTCTGAGGTGACGTAGCGATTAAAAACACGCTCCGCTTCTAATGGATCAGGAATAGTTTTCACCATCTCGCGCGCTGTCTCTACGGCTGATGTCATGTGACTTTTAGCTTTTGAAACCTCTGCCTGGTTGCGAATGGCGACTTCTTTTTCCAGCCATTGCTGACCGATGTTTGAAATCGTATTGCCCAACTGCGCAACCGCTTGGCCGGGTGCTGCCATCGCGCCAGCATTAAGCCGTGCGGAGAGCGGTCGCGCGCCGGACCCCGCAACAAAACCAGTTTGGGGCTGTTCAATTTTTGTAATTTTCATGCGAACGCCATCGCCGCACGGTTGGCACTACCCAATATCGAACTGATCGCCTGAGTACGGGCTGCTTGCATTCTGGCGCGGCCTTCCATTCTGTTTAGGTTCGCGCTCAATCGGGAATCAACAGCTTGTTCGCGCATCGCAATCGCCTCGACCTCCGATTTGTAATATCTCTGCGCGATCGACTCTTCGATATTATTTGCGCTATCAAGCGCCACGTCCAAAGCCGTACCCGTCCCGGCAACCACACCGCTGGCGCCGTAACGCGCCTGTTGCTCCATTATGAAATTTACGCCGAGTTCTTGAGTGCGCAAAGCATCGCGGTCAGCCTGGAGCATAGTTTGCTCGGCTGCTTGTTCAGCGACCTTCGCGTTGCGTTCTTGGATTTTGGCGTTGTACTCAGCAGTCGCCTTCGCTGCCTTTCCGCTTTTCATCGCGCCACTGGCGGAAACCATTCCGCCAACGACAGCGGTCCCCGCGGCGATATATGGAGCAACCATTATTCTTTAACCCATGCAAAGCGCCAGTGATCGGCGCCATCTAATCCGAATTTGGGCATCAGCCCCTCCGCCTTCATGCCCATCCAGTAAGCAAAACGTTCAGCCGCGGGCCATCCCACTTGCACGTTGGCTTGCACCCGCCAAAACCCCTCACGCTCAATCAAATGTCGCAGCCCCCATCGCACTGAACGCGCAACCGCAACCGGATGTTTATCGACGTCTGAACTTGTCACCAGCCACGTTTCGCCCACGCCAGGCCAAAGCTCAAACACGCCGCAAGACAGCATCGGTTTGTCATTAACCAATAATGTGTAACCCGGCCGCTCCATCAACGCCTCGGCGTTGTCGCGCCAGTATTGCTGCACGGTGTCGTTCATAATGTAGGCGATATGATCTGCTTCGAAATCGACCCAATTACCGATCAAAGACTTCAAGCCTCGCATAGATGCCAAGCAACGTCAGCGGCAGCGGCTGATCCTGCACCACAGTAACGAAGCCGTCTGTATCGTAGCCGTTGTCAAATTCAATCGTCTTGTCGCCAGTGTACAGACCCAGCGCCTGATCCATCGGATCTGCGCTACTGCGGAAAGGTATGACGTCGGTCGCTGATGCACTCGCACCAACCTTGGCGCCGACTGTTTGGTAAAGCCGTACAGTGACATCGTGGATGCGTTTGACTTTGCCCTGGCTAACACCGTCAACAGAACCACCTTCGATGCGCATTGTCCGCAGGGTCGAGGTGTAACCCAGCCCGACGTGAACCTTGCTTGCTGATCGATCAAGTGTAACCGCGCCGCTGCTCACCGTTTTGTCCGCGTGCGCAGCGCCGTCAGCAAGGATAGTGACGGTTTCACCCTCAAGGTGGTTCAGGCCGCTAATTGTAGTCGCGGGCGAACCCGAATATGTCAGACCACTGTCTACATAGAACGCATCGCTTGTATTGGTGCCGAAGTCGATCGGCGTCAAATATTCGACATACCTGACAGTGGCGCCGTTCACGGTACGTTTAACGATCAGCCAAACCTGATCCTCGTTCAGGTCGCCCGGTATAACCGCAACGCTCTCAACCACGGCAGACGTCCCACCGATGATGTGGCGGTGCCAGGCGACAACATCTTCCTCGCGCCGATAAGTTAGCCCGCACAACTGCCCATCCGCGCGCGCAGCCCATATGACATTGTCAGGCTCTTGCTGCACTGCAAGCTGCTCAAACCCGCCTTCGCTAACATGCTCGGCAAGCAGCGTCATGTCTGGCGCCACATATCCGTCTACATCGTAGTTGAAGACCAGTTCGCGGATCTTGCGTTTAGCACGTTGCAGAAACAGCACCACATTGCCGGTCGCGACCGGGTCCACATTTGCCGTGCCGTATCGCGTCTGCCGTTTTATCTGGATCGTCGTCGGTGTAATCGGATCTGCCGTACTGCCAGAACTAGCGATAAATTCACCGCCGCTTGTGCCGATCACCAAAGCGCGGCCAGACGCAAGATAACGAATAACATTCACTTGGCTTGACGCTAGGGTGTAGATCATCGCGTCGGCGTCATCAGCGCCGCTGTTGAACTGCTCAAACCCACCAGCTTCTGAAAAGAAAACCGTCTGCGGCTGGCTAGTTGTACCGGCAAAAACTAGGCGCTCCTCAAAGAAACAAATCGCGCCAGGAAAGCCCGTTGTTTCTGAAAAGGCGCCAAGCCTCCATTCGTCGGTTGCTTCTAGCTTGCCGACGATTGTGTACTGGCCCCCGCTTTCATTAACAAGATCGTCCGAAGGGGACACAAGAATTGTGTCTTCAGTCAGGTCAACAATCAGGTAGTCGCCATTATTGCTGGACGTGCCACTGACCGTAATGGTCATCCCGACAGTGAAACCCTCGTCAACAAAGTTTTTACCAGTGTCAACGATCCGATCGTTATGTTCAGCGCCAGTAGAAGACGGGTCGCCTTCTTTAAACGAAATTGTCGAAGCCGCGTAGGTGGGCAATAACTCCGCATCACCTTTAAGGTTTTTCTGCACCGCTGCGGTCACAAGCGTTGCACTTGTATAAACCGTAATTTTTGCAAAACCATCGTGTATTTTCACCAACCGTCCGACATCAGACGATGCGAATAAATCTGCGCTGGCGGTTAGCGTAATGCTCCCGTCGCGGCCGTTTGCGGTCAGCGTCGTGTCCGTCGTGTTCTCATCCAGAAACGGCCCGAACTCAAATGCGACTTCTGTCAGCGTCCATGCAGTGTGTCCGGTGCGGGTTAGCTTGCGCGGAGCATAATTCGGGTGAACGATAAACATCGTGTCAGCGGATTGCGCATAGCGCAATTCAAACAAATCTGCCGTCGCATATGGCGTTGCTATTTCGTATGCGCTACCGCCAGACGTTATCTGCCCGTTGTCTTTGTAGAAACGAAAATATTGGTTTCCCGCCTCGATTATGTAAGTCTGCTCGGTGTTAAATTCGAACGGAATTAAAGTCGTTTTTGCGCTGTTTGTTTTTACACCAGCAACATAATAACTGCCGGGCCTCCGCGTTGCGCCGCCGTGTGGATGGATCAAAAGGTTTTCGAGCGTCGAGCATCCGTTGCGATACTTGGACAGATCAAACCGTCCATCAAGCCGCGGGCTTAGTTCCCCGGCTGTAAAATTGGCAAACGCGTAGCTCAGTCGCGCCATTAGAACCTCGCGTTGATGAAGTCAGTGGCGCCGATCACGTCTGGCGTACCTTCGGTAGCGTCAACGAAGCGCGCTTCAGACAGCTTCGCCTGGTATACGCTGTACATATTTTGTTGAAGCCCGACGCTATTAGCGACCGGATAAGACAAATCAGCGGCGAGCGCCGCCGCGATCGCTTCTATCAACAGCACGTCATATTCGTTTGGATCGGTAACGCGGGCGATGTACCGGATTTTTATCGTGCCTTCGTCGGTCAGCAGCTTGCGTCCTTCAATGACGTATTCAACGCCATCCTGCTCACCTTCTACTTCCAGTATGCGCAGGCAGTACGGATCTGCTGGCAACTGGTAGCTGTATGCATACTCCCAAGCGGGCGCATCGGTATCTTGTGCGAGCGAGGCGCGCTTGATCAAACAGTTCCACGGATGTGAACGGAACACACTGTCCCGCACAAATTCATAACGCTGATTGCACAGACGGCCGGCGCGGCTGTCCTCAGTCAACGCTATGATGTTGGACGCACCAATGTTGTTCAGCGCGCTGTTACAAATATCAACCGCAGAAGCCATTCAGATTTCCTAAAAAGAAAAGGGGCGGCATAAAGCCGCCCCTCTCACTTAACTAACGACGTAGTGGATGATGAAGGACAGGTCGCCCTCAGTTCCACCCGCGGCGGCCATTGTGACCGCGATGTAGTAGTACCCGCCGGGATCAGCAGAATCGCCGGCAAGCTCGTACATCTTCTGACCGCAAGTGTTGATGTTTGCGGCTTCGAAACGCACGTCAGCCATAGCACCTGCGTCGGCAACAGCAGTGGCAAAGACGTCTTCGTCTTTGACAACACCGGCGTCAGTGTAGATGCCTACGTTGAACGTGTTGCTTCCACCCAACGTGTCTGAGCCGACGAAGATGTGCGGCACAGTCGCGTTTGACGGAATCGGAGCGAGCATCAGAATGTCGTCGTCATCTGAGTCGCCCGCTGCCACAACGACTGTTCCTTGAGCCACACGCATAACGCCATGCAGGTTGGAAACGTCGTTGAAGACTTGCGGATCAGCTTCGAAGTTGCTGACCAGGGTTGAATTAGCAGTACCCATTGTTCAGTCCTCCTTATGCCGATTCATCGCAAAGAATAGAAACGACTTTGCTTTCTTCCATACGGGTGCTGCCGATCGACTGGCAATAATACACCTGTGTGGAATAGCTTTTGTCGGCCCGTTCTTCGATGCGAGACATGACGTCCTTGCCAACGGCAAGCATCACACCGTCCTGCGCCCACGCGAAGCAGGTGCGGATGTCTGATGCGACCGACAAGCGATTGGTCATATGGAAGGTGAATCCCAGGAAGGAATTTAGCTCACCGCGAGCTAAAGCACGGACTGTATTGAAGTCCGAACTTTTTACTTCAGTCGTATTCAGCAACGCGCTGATCTGCGCGGGGCCAACTGCGATATGCCGCGGAATCGACGGATCAATATCTGCCGAGTCCATGATCTCTTTCGCGGACAGCAGTTTAGCTACTGTCATGTCTGCACTGCCGTGGGCAACGATGTTGCCAGCCGGCAGAGCCGTGGACGTGCTGCCCGATTTCCCCGTCTTAGAGGAACCCGTCGCTGCCGCGATGATTTCATCATCGACAGCCCGGTTCATAGCGGCAGCTGCCGCCTGGGCATATGTGCTGGTTGGATCAATCAACATGCGGACTTTGTCAGCATCGTCAATAAGATCTGCCCATTCGTAGGTTTCAAGGGTTACCTGACGCCTGGAATGGGGGGTTTCAACAAGGGGGGTATCCCCGTGTCTCGACGTCCGTTTAACGGCTGCTACGGAACCAACCTGGTCGAAAAATGCCTTTTCGCCAGTTACGGATTCTTCGCGTACCGCGCCACGGAGTGCGCTGCCGCGCTGCTGCGAAAGCAGAGCGACGTTCGTCGAGAACTGCTGCGAAAACGCAGTAGTAATCTGAACGCTCATAAGCGTTACTCCTCAGTTAGGTTTATGAAAAATCGGCCGGCTCCCCGCAGACGCGGACCTTACCTTCGCATTCGTTGCGATCGACGGCGTGACTTTTACGCAAGCACGGGACCGTTACCGGCTACCCCGATATGTCTAGGCAGCTTCGTTGCCGTAGAGCATTTCGTAGAGGCGATTGCGCTCTTCCAAAAAGTGCGCGTGCTGCGGATGCGCCGAGTTCCACAAGGGACCGTCAGGCGCTTCCACCTCTTTAATTTTTTCGTTCAACTCCGATGGCGTCATTGACATGTCGGACTTGTCGATGCCCGCAAAATCATCTTCGCTGACACGCTCGCGGATGTACTCGCCAACGTTAATCATCGCCTTGATAAACTCCGGGTTGTCGCCCAGTAGCGTGCCATCAGCCAGCTGGATTTCGGTCATCTCTTCGCCACCGAAATTCTGCACCAGCCCATTAGCCAGGGACAAGCGATCATCTAAAGCAGAACCGTATTCTGCGCGCAAATCAGAGTTTACCTGATTGCGTATTTCCTCAACATCAGGCCCGGCTTCAGCTTGTCCTTGCGCCATGTCGTTATAAGCGGACATCAGCTGCTGGGCCTGTTTGTTGTTCAGACCAATATCGTGCGCCGTATTTTTGAACCAATCCACAAGTTCGCTCTCGGCGCCTTCACCAGCATCGACCTCATACCCTTCAGCCGACTCTGGCCGGCCTAACCGCGTGAATACCTCGTTCCAATCGTCTGGACTGCTATGCTCACCCGGCAGCGGTATTTTATCCCGGCCGATCATGCTGCTTGCGTTGACATATGCCTTCGCAAGATTTTCAACATCATTGATCGGACCAAGGGCTGTATGCCCGCGAATGTCTTCGGGCAGGTTGTCTTTCCAATCGCCAGACGGGGCTACCTCCGCTTCGAAGACCTCCGCTACCTGTTCTTCTTCAGACACTGTTCTCTTCTCCTTGTGGTGGCTTGTCGTCGCTGATTAGCGACAGGATGAAAAGCAGCACGCTGCGCTGCCCTTCGGCATATGCGGTTTCATATGGATCACCGCGGAATGTTGGTTGATAGAACCCATACCGACGCTTGAGGTCTTCAAGCAGCCGTTCACCTTCATTGGTGTCGAGGATCTGCTTGGCGTCCTGCCGTAGCTCTTCAATCATCTATGGCGTGCCTTGCTGTAGCACCTTGATCGCTGGCGCTACCGAACCCAAAGCCTCGGCGGTTTGTGTCGCCTCGTTCAGCTGCTGCTGCACCTGCGCCTGTTCCTGGCGCTCTGCTCGCTCGCGCATAATCTCACCTTCACCCTTTGTCACGCGGGCCGGGATCGATAGCGTGTGCAGCATGTAGCGGACCAGACCATCGGTATCGAGATGGTCAAACACTGTCGGGTCTATTCCAGCAAGCGGGCTGAGAAGTTCGAACAACCGCACGATGCCCTGCACGTCGGACTGACGCTGCGCTTTCGCGAGCGGGCTGACGTACTCAATATCCAGATCATTGTTCAGCAGCGTCTCTGGCGCGGCCGGCAATTTATTCTGCCGGTTCAATATTTCGTATACGCGGCCAATCATGGGCTGAAGAAGTTCAGCCTGGAGACGACCCAGCACAGGCCCAAGTAGCCTCATCTTCTCTTCAGTGCGGCTGACCACCTCGGTCGCAGTCATCTGCGGCCCGGTGCCAAGTGTAAGCTGATCGACGTAAAACGCCGATCGGATCGCCTGGCGGCGCTGTTCTTCAAGATTAAGGCCAAGCGGATTGTTAGCGCCAATCTGCAAAGGCTCGATGCGATCGCGCGTACCGCCGCGATAGAAATTCAAGCCGCCTGGTGTGGTGCGGATCGGCAGCATGAACCCATCGTCTGGCACCATCAGGGGCGGGTCCACCTGCTTCTGTGCGGCCATGATCGTAACGCGCGACATGGCGTTAATCATTTTCGCATCAGGTAAACTGGTCATCGCGGGCGAACGTCCGTAATTTTGTTCGAAGCTGCTTTTGAGCCAGCGGGGTGCAACATAGGGAAACTCGTCATAGCCGGCTTCGCGCAAAACAATTTTCTCGCCGGGGTCCATGTAAATACTGGCAAACGGTTTGTTGTTCGCGTCAATGCGTTGTGCGTCACGCTCAGTGCGCGGCATCACCACATGCACCAGCTTGACCTCTTCGTAAGGGTCACGCTCCAACTTGCGCTGCATCTTTTCGCCAAGGTTCTCAGCACCAAACATCTGCGCGACCGATCGCACAGACATTTTGAACTCGCGGAACACCGTGTCTACGCGGCCAAACTGATCTTCGGACAGGTAGCACTCGCTGATATGGCGGGTGCCGAAACGGACGCCTTCGCCTTCGGGTGCGGCATCAATCATCATCACGCCGGTGCCAAACGTCACCAGGTCGCTGTACAATTCGTGTATCTGTTCCGCAAAGTTACTGCGCTGAAACTCGCGCTGCATGATACCCGTGACGGCTTCCAGAAACTCCTTCGCCTCGTCGTCGTTGTTCAATTCCTCATCGAGGTATGCCAGATCAAACCAGTTCATTGACGGGTTGGTCAGCATCCCATGCAGTGAGGCGGAAAGCATTTCAGCGGCTTGGATCGCGGTGCCGTCGTAAATCTGCTCCATGCGCTTGTCGCCGGCAGAACGCTTCTTCGTCACGTCCGCCTTACGCGGCACAACGTACTCGGCGACCTCTTGCCAGTGCTGCTCCCACGTCGCGCGCTGTACGCGCAGCTTGTCCAGCCGCTTCAGCAGAACGCGGGCGCGATCGTCCTCCGCCATACTAGGCGCCCAGCTTTTCTTTGGTGTCAGTCGAGGCGCTACCCAAAACGCTGGTTGTCATGCGTGCGCCAGTGCCGGCGCCGGTGCGGACCTTTGCCAGACGCTGTTTATCCTCGCCGTCCTTGTCGCCTACGTTGACAACAGCACTAGGGCGCACCACAGGCGCTGGCTGCACGGGCGGCGGGGGCGGTGGCGCAGGGGCTGGCCGTGAAAAAACTCCGCTCATTTATTTACTCCCCAGCAAAGACGTTTTGCTGACTTCTGCTTCGGTGGTTAGTCCTGATCCGCTGGTCGCGATCGTGCTGGTCCGACCTTTGCGGCGTTTGAGATCTGCACGCACATCATCCTCAACTACGGTGCTGGGATCTTTGATCGGCGCGGGTGGCGGGACGGGCGGTATCGGCGGCGGTGCCGGTGCTTTACTGGAAAAAAGACCACTCATGCGGCTGCTCCAAATGGATCGTATTTATTCTGCGCAACCGCCTGGGGCGGTCGTGCGTTGTCGGTGACGGTTTTCATGCCAACAGCCATATAGCGAAACGCATCAGCGGCATGGCTTGACCAATCGTGTACTGGCTGGTCGCGAAATTTTCTTGTGCGGTCGTTGTATTTGCGGTGGTAGTGACGCAAAGACTCAAGACCCTGGCGGCAATTGTCGCGATCGATGTAACAGCGCGGTATCAAAAGCCTTGCGGCATGGATGCCATCTTCAACTGGAAGGCGTGGGACGACGCGAAAGTTCAGCCCCAAATCATATGCAGTTTCTCGACGGCTTTTACCGCTGCCCATCTCACGCACTTCCAGATCATGCGGCCCATAGTGCGAGCCGTATGTGTAACCCAGGCTATGCAGGTGCCGCACATAGTGCGGCAGACCTTCGCCACGGTTTTCGTAGTAGTCGATAACCTGCACCTCACCGCGGCCCACGCTTTGCGTAAACCAGATCGCAGTGTAGTCATGCATTCCGATATCCCAGAACGTATCGACCTTATTAGCCGGATCGTGCGGGACGCTCGTAATACGTTTTTTGTCATCAAGATCCTGTAACTCTTTGCCAAAAATGCTGCCGGGTACGTTCGCAACCCAACTGCATTCGAACTCCTGATTGTACTGGTCGATCGTCATGGTCGCCTTGGCGGCTTCCAGTTCTTCCGCATCGAGCAATTGGGTTTCAGATGCCTTGTACATCTGGCGCGCCCAGCCCTTTGTGCTGGCGGCGGCTTCCCACAAATCGTGAAAGTAGTTGTGGCCCTGCGGCGTGCCGATGAACGTGCAACCGCCTTTCCTGTCGGACAGTGCCGGGCGGATGACTTCGGGAAAAATGCTTTCCGGCATATCCGCGACCTCGTCCATCACGGCGAAATCGAGGTAGATGCCTCTCAGACTTGAGGGATTTTCTGATCCCAGAAGGCTTATTCTGGCGCCGTTGGGCAGGTCGCAGCGCAGTTCCGTCTCATGGTACTTCGTGCCGGGTATCTTTCCGCTGAACTGCTTCAGATAATCCCAGGCGACGTTTTTTGCCTGGCGATACGTCGGCGCTATATACGCCAGCCGCGGGTTGGGCTTCTGTTCCTCGATCGCGCGCTTCAGCAGATGATTGATGGCACAGACCGTCTTGCCGAACCGGCGATGCATGACCAGCACGTTGAAGCGGTTCTGATCCAGCATCTGGTGCAGTTCCCGCTGTAACGGGCGAGGCGTGTAATCGATCTCTATCGTCTTCAATGCACAAGCTCGCCGGCAGAGTCTTCCCAGCCCTCAAACGGCCCCATAAGCTGTTGCAGGAACCATTCAGCGGCCTCCTGGGTGTCAAAGCCCTCAAGCATCACGCACAAGCCTACCTTGCCCTCCATGTCGGGTACGCAGTAGGCGCTGTAATGCATCAGCCTCGGCCCATCACAGACTTCTTTTTCTTCTTCGGAAACCCGGCCTTCATGTTGGCGTAGGCTTTCGAACTTACGGTGGATTTGCTTTTCGGCCGGCTGGTGCCAGCTTTTTTGCGAGCGTTCATGTTTGCGTAGAGGCTCATGCTTTTTTCGCCTTGTTTCGTTTGCTGATTGCCGCCGCTTTGCTTTTGGCGTCGGCCTTGGATGAAGCGCCCCACGCGCGGAGAGAAAGAGAGAGACGCGTGGGGCGTCCCTTCGCATCGCGCATCGGCCCCTTCATGTTGCCCATGCGGGCGAGGAAGCTGGCGCGGCGAGGATTGTCGCCTTTCTTGACCGGCGGCTTCAGTGTGCCGGACTTGTAGCTGGCGCGGCCTTTGGCGTTTAAGCCGCCTTTCGGATTCTTGCCTTCTTTGCGGGTCCAGGCGGGTGATGCCATGTGGCGCTGCTCCGGTTCAGGCTCAGAGCGTCTGAGCCTCATTCTTCGATGTATTATCGTCTAGGGAAGCGGCGGGCGGTCTTGGGGGGGGAGGGGTAGGCATTTGCCGAAATCGGAAAAAAAATGGCACCCCCCCATCGCCAACGGACGCTAACCCATTGAAAACATTACGCTGACCTACTGATTATCTATCCGTGGACGCTGCGAATGCGTTGCAATTGCGGCATCGCGCGCGTATCGATAGCCGCCTCCGCCTACTTAAAAAAACTATTGTTTCGACGTGTCGTCAGCCACCAGCTTGATGACATCGGCCGGCTCAGACTTGCCTTGCTCCTGCTCGTCCGGCACGGCTCCCCACACCAGCGTCACTGGTCCGCTTTGCTGCTCGATGTCTTCCTTCTTGTGACGCACACCACGGGGCTGCATCTTCGCGAACGTCCACTTCTTGGTGTCAACCTCAAGCCGACGACGCTGCACTTCGGCGTTCATGTATCGCGGGTCCATGTCCGTCGGCAGCGGAGACGCCGCCAGGTCATGCATCTCGTCGCTCAGAACCTCGGCGCCGATCGCTCTCGCACGGCTGTACATATCGAACAGGTCTTCATCACGCTGCACCGCCTTCAGCACCGTGACCCAATGCGGCATGTTCTCGCCCTTGTCACACACCGAACGCAGCGACTTGCCCTTCGCGAGTTCGTCGCAGACTTCCTGCATCTTCGACTTCGTGACCTTGAACCGCTTGGTCATCATCCACCCATAAAAAAACCCGCCGAAGCGGGTGATTGGCGTCAGAACGCCACCATACAGAAAAATACCCACATTTAGTGTGCATCGTCAACACCAAACACTACATCTTGTACCACAACTCCAAAATAGCCCGCTCAAACCGCCGCTTGGCCGTCGCCGGGTGACAGCCCACCAAACCCGCCACACGGCGCCATGCTGGCCCTCTCTGCCGCCTCACTGCCGAATGGGCTACTGCCCATACCAAACGAGCGTCATCGGCCTCCAGCAGCCTTGTAAGCCGCAACGCAGCATCCCAGCGATCAACCTCACCCGCATCAGCCGGACTCGGTCGCACCTCGAACTCTCCATACCCATAAGCCAGCCCAGGATCAGGCAGATAAGTTGGCCAGGCCACGCGATACTTTTTCCGCATCACTCCCGGCATCTTCCGCTCAGTCTCAGCGGCTTCAAAGAACAAACCAACCAACCCATCGACATCGCCGACACGCTGCCGCAAGGCTTCAAATTCACCCATCATTGCGCACCTTCCGCCAACGTACTAGCCACGTTTACTGCGCACCAAGTGCGCGCCAAATGCGCAGCAAGCGCATTGGCGTGCGCGTGCGCAGTAAACTAGTACGGAATTTTTCTGCGCGCGCACTTTTTGCGCAGCTAATGCGCAGTAAGCGCGCAGTAACAGACCAAAAACAAACACCCCAATGTTCACCCATTGTTCACCCCCGGCAGCTTGTCATAATCAACGAATAATCCTTCATCAGATCGCCGGCGAACTGGGTTCTTGTACTCGTCTGAAAACAGGACGCCGGACTGTTGCCACGCTCGAATGATGGTTTTTGCAGCGCCATCTGCGATGCCCATTTGCACCAGCACTGTGCCGGCCCAACGTGCGGCAGACCTTTGGGTCCAGGTGTAGCGTTGGCCGTCGTCCAACCCCTCGCCAATCAGCAGCAAAGCACGTCGCGCACCATCAACGCCCAGCCCGTCAAATGGGTCAGGCGGCGACCAGGGCGCCAGAACGCCCACATAATCGCCTTGCATTAACTCAACCGAATGACGCTCGAACCACACCGCATCCGCGCTGGGTGCGCTCATATTGCCCTTCGCGTCGTCAACGCGGACGTACCACGACCGCCGCGCGGGCAGGATGTCGAAGCCTTCAGCCTCTTTGTCTGACATCGGTGTAATGGTCCGCGCCGATCGCACGGCACCGGCCAAAGCGCCGGCGCCTCGCGCAGTGTTTATGTCGCCGGCAGTTGCCACGAAACCAGACGGCGGTTTGCGTGTGTGATGGACAAGATCAATGGCCGCACCGCACCGCTTTGCTACATCAGCGAACACGTCCAGCACCGCATCGATCTGCTTGTTGTCGTTCTCTTCGGCGTAGTGGGCCTTTACGAGCGGATCGACCTGGAGCAGCCCGATGTCCAGCCGCTGCATCTGCTCGATGACCTGCTCCGCGGCCACTGTCGGCGCCACAATGCCGTCCACTGGCTCGGCGACAATCATCTTGCAGTCGCGGCCGCTATCGAGAAATAGCCAGCCTTCCAACTCACCGGGATCAATATCAAACTGCTCGCATATGGCCCACGCCCGCCGCAGCAGTTCGTCGCGCGGATCTTCAAGGTTGTAATGCCACACACGAACCCGCTCTCGTACTGGAACGCCCAGCAGGTCGCGCCCCGTCGCTAGCGCAATGGCTTCGGTCAGTTCCAGCGTGGTCTTGCCCACGCCACCCGGCGACACGGTAGCCGACACATATCCACGGATCAGATGCTTGCCATACAGCCACCGACGCGGCTCTACGCCGCGCATATCGGCAGCACTGAAGCCTGATGCCATAACGCGCACAATTCGCGTCTGGACCCCATCCAAGACCGCCTGACGGCCCTCAGAAACCCACACGTCGTTCCAGTCCAGACCGACGTCGTCCGGCATGACAATATAGTCGGGCTTCGCCTTCCTCGCACCGTCCATGCCCGCACCGCTCTCGTCATTATCGGCCGCAATCACGATCTCAGCGCGCGGCCACGCAGCACGCAGCCCCTCAACCACCGGCGCAAGATTGCCGGCGTCGAACGCACACACGGCACACTGGCCGGTCGCCTCATATACAGACGCCGCGGTCGAATAGCCTTCGGCGACATAGATCACGCCGGATGGCCGGCCCAACATAAAGAAGCCGCCCTTCTTGCG
>Ga0208899_1000804_pt1 | contig 22963 bp, 3 predicted proteins | sample VirMetDEL_Nov_24_FD_184518 | JGI IMG/M metagenome (GOLD analysis project Ga0208899, IMG submission 184518) | Aqueous microbial communities from the Delaware River and Bay under freshwater to marine salinity gradient to study organic matter... | ecosystem: Environmental > Aquatic > Marine >... | reverse complement strand
ATGGTGATGGTCTAATGGATGGAGCATTTAGAGATAGTCAAGCTAAAAGAAGAGCTTTTAAAAGAGGTAAAGCAAGTCAGTTTGATTATACAGATTCATTTGGTGATCCTATTGGTGGAGGAGAATACTCAGATGAAGAGTTATTTAAAGCAAGCAAGGATCCAAACTATATTCCAAGAACAGAAAAAGATTTACTTAAAGAGTATTCTAGATTTGGAATGGATGAACAAGGTAAGCTGCAAGCCTTCTTAACAGACAGACCTTTTGATAAAAGAGATTATACTAAACAGAAAGACTCACCATACTACAGAAATAAACTAGAAGATTTATATTCAGGAATGAAGCCTGCTGGAGAGTTTGATTTTAATCCTTTTATAAAGGCAGCCCAAGAAGAAAAACAAGCTGAAAAAGAATCAGAAGTTAGAGCACAAGAAGCTGTACAAGAAAGAAAAACCCCTTCTGTTGCTGCTGAAGAAGCTGTTGTAAAACAAAAGACTAATCCTGTTGTTCAAAGCAAACCAACAACTCAAGCTGCAGACTATAGCTATTTGGATGATCCAATATCTCAAATTCTAGATTTTGAAGGTAGCCTTGGTGGATTTGATCCTAATACAGGAAAGGCTTATGGTCTAACAAACTTAGGAGCTAACAGATATACTGATTTAGATCCAAATAGCTCTACATACAGACAAGACTTAACACAAAGGATAAAGCAAGATTATGCACCTTCATTGTCTGGATTTGCTAGAGAAGCTCAACCAGCAATGTTAGATTATGCATATAATACAGGAAGAGATCCTAGGATTTATATGCTAGATGCTTACTTAAAAGGACAAGGACAAAAATCTGGTTTAGCTAACAGAATTGCATATAAAGATGCAATGGACAATTACAGCTGGGATGATCAAGCATTAAAGAAACAATTTAACACAGAGTATGCTAGATATGCAGATGCTATTGGTACTCTTAGTGGGCAAGAACAATTAGATCTTATGAATCAGGCAAGAAACTTTTATTACAATAATTTAAATCAAATTAATGGTCAACCTAATCCAGCAGCACAAGCTACATGGTTACAAAGACCTTTCTATAAGAGAGGTGGTGACTTAGTTAAGTATCAAGGGGGTACTGAGGTTGATGAAGATGGTGATGGTATTCCAGATTATAATATGCTTCCTGAAGTTGTAATAACTGCAAATTCACAACTACCTAAGATAGATCCTTTACCTATGAGAAAGTTGCCATCTATAGCTAGTTATATGCCTGAAACTTTAGAGTTTATAGATGAGCCTGAGCTTGATCCACAAATTGGTTCAATTGAAAGAGATAGAAAACCAGGGTCAAGAATGAGAAGATTTTTAGATAGTCCTGGTGTAGATAAATTTAGTTCAGCTGCTAACTTTGGTGTTGCTGCAGCTGGTGTAGCTAATGAGATGTTCCAAAATAAAAGAGCTCTTGATGCTGAAAGAGAGCTAGACTTAAAAACAGCAGATGATTTATATGGAACATATGAAGAAAGAGAAGGTGATAGAGGAATGTATGATGTTAATACAGGAATAGCACAACCAGATAATTTAGATATTGGGTATGCCATGCATGGAATGGAAGTACCAATGATGAATACAGGAATGCCTAAGTTAGATATGAATCAAGAAATTGACTTAGACATGGAAACAATTACAAAACTAATAGCAGCAGGTGCTGACATTGAAATATTATAGCTATGGCAAAAGTAAGAATAAATAAATTACCACCGGGGTTTAGACTTGTAGATGGAAAGATTGTACAGGATGAGCAACCTAATATGCAAATGGGTGGCTATGTAACAGGTGACCAAATGAACTATGGTCTTGTTACAGTACCTTCTAATGTAAATAATGAACAAATGTCTGATTCTCAAGATGCAGATGTACGTTACAGTTTATCATCTGTACCAAGAGATGAAGCTAATATTGAAGCAGAAGGAGGGGAAACTGTTTTAACTGATCTTAACCAAGATGGTAATTTTGGATTGTATGATATAAAAGGACCTAGACATAATAGTGGAGGTGTACCAATGTATCTACCAGATCAATCTTTTGTTTTCTCTGATACTAAAGACATGAAGTTTAACAAGTCAGAAATGGCTGAGTTTGGTGTAGAGAGTAGAAAGAAACAAACACCTGCAAAGATATCTAAGAAGTATGATCTTAATAAATACTATGGAGCTATAGATGATGAGTATGCAGATGATATCCAAGTAAGATCTGCAGAGTTAATGATAGATAAAAACCAAAGAGATTTATCTAAGTTAGCTTTTGCACAAGAAATGAAAAAGGATTTTGAAGATGGTGTACCATTAGCATCACATCCTTACTTAATCTCAATAGGTGAAGATCCTGTAGAGTTTACAGCAAAGGTAGAAGAAATCAGTAAACAGAAAGCTATGTTAAAAGCATTAGAAGCATTGCCACCAGAGGAGCAAATGAAAGTATTAGCATTACAACAAATGTTAGCACAAGCTCAACAGCAACCAGCTGCTCCACAAGGACCTGCTATGCCAGGAGCACCTCAAGGTGTAATGCCACCAGCAGATCCAGCAATGGATCCAATGAGTATGCCTGCATTACCAGAATTACAAAGTAAAGCCAAGTATGGTTTAGAAATGTATCAAGGAGGAAAAGAAAAGAAAGGTGAGAAAAAAGAAGATGGTTATTCTTCATATGATCCTGTATATGCAGAACAATTAAGACAATTTGGTATTGGTTTTGATCAATCGGGTTATCCTTCTACTGAGTATGATCTTATACAAAGTGAGAATGAAGAAGGATTATATGGACCTGGTAAATCTAACCTAGAAGTATTTGCAGAAAAATGGAAAGATTTATATCCTAATTATGATGCTTTAATGGCAGTACTAAACACAGGTGTAGGTGAGGATCCAGAAATTGAAAAATTCCAAAGATGGTATAATGAAGAATATACACCTGATTTTGTAGAACAAGTAAGACAAGCAGAGATAGATGCAGGACGTAAATTTACTCAACAACAAGCAAAACAGTTAGAAAAGGTATTAATAGAAGGTTCTGGGTTTAGTTCTATTAGACCAGATAGAGACATAGATAGTAGGGCTGGAGGTTACTTCACAACCAGAGCACCTTATACTTACAAAACTCCTGAGAAAAAAGAAGTTGTAGAAGAAGTTACAAAAGAAAGACCTGATTTAGATATTCCTGATGTAGGAAGAGAAAAAGCTTTACCATCTCCTGAATTTTGGAAACAAGATCTACTTAAGATGAATGCTATTGCTCAAAGGAATAGAAGATTAGGTTTACCATTTCAGCCAGCAGTTACACCAGTTGATATTGATTACACATTAGAAGATCCTACAAGAGCTATTGCAGCAATTGCAGAACAAAAGAATATTGGTGATCAAGCTATGGCAGCATTCTCTGGTCCTCAAGCAGGTTCAGCAAGAATTGCAGGTACAACAGGTAAAGCTATGAAAGCTGTTGCTGATGCTACAGCAGGTGTACAAGCAAGAAATGTACAGACAGCTAATAGAGCAGACTACCAACAAGCTGCAATGGATTATAAAACAGAAGCATTGCAAAGAGCTGCTAAAGTTAAAGAGTATGATGATACTGAAAAAGCTCTTCAAGCTTATATGGATGAGAAGAACTTTGACAGAGAGCAATATGCACAAGCTTATATGGATGCATTAACTAACAGAGCTAATACATATAACTTGAACTTAATGCAAGATTACTTTAATGTAGGTCCTTCAGCAGGTGGTATGATTAGTCAAGTTGATTCAAGAGCTTTTGATGCTGTTAAGTCACCAGATAGATCTGATCAATACATGGAATATCTTGATAGATTAAAGAAAACTGGTATTGAAGATAGTAAAGCCCTTATATCAGGAGCTAACACTATGTTAGGTATGAAAGGTGATGTTGATCCATTTGAGACAAACATCCAAAGACAAATGAGACAGAACCCATACTTACAATATGGATACCCTACTCAGAAAAGAGGTGGAGAGAAAAAATTAAAGAAATATGCAGTCCCATTTTACACAGGTAAGACGGGAATGTAAACTTGTAAAGTGTATTGAAAATACAACTTTAACTGAAAAAAATTTATTAAATTAGTCATATGGCAACTTATATCCCAGGAGTACAATCATATATGCCGGAGCTGAAAACATTCACTCCGGATTATAAGTTTTTATCTGCTGTATTAGATACAAAAACAACTAGATATAATACAAACTATAAACAACTGAATGATTTATACAGTAAGGTTGTTTATGCTGACCTATCTAGAGGTGATACAAAAGAACAAAGAAACCAATACATTGAAGATTTAGCACCAAAGCTAGAGAAGGTTTCTGGTATGGACTTATCTATGCAACAAAATGTTGATGCAGCTAGAGGTTTGTTTAAACCTTTCTATGAAGATGATTTGATTATAAGAGATCTAGTTACTACAAAGACATATCAAAAGAACGTCAAGTATGCCAATGACTTAAAAAATTCTACGGATGCTGAGAGAAGGAGAATGTACTGGGACACTGGGGTAAAGGCAATGAACTACAGAATGGAAGATTTTATTAATGCAGATCCTAATGAAGCATTAACAATGCCTCTACCAACATATGTAGAAGATGCTGATTTATATAACAGAGCACAAAAGATTTTAGCAGACTCTGGTTATAAAGATGGTATTATACAAGAAATGCCAGATGAAAAAGGAAGGTTTATAATAAGAAGAAAGAATGGGGATTTGCTTACAGGACCTGCATTAGACTACATAAAGAATGCATTTGCTAATGACCCTATAATAAAAGATGCTTATTACACACAAGCATTTGTTCAATCAAGAGATGCAGCTGCAGCTGGTATACAGGCAGGTCAGTTTGCTAATGTTGAAGAAGGGCAAAGAGCATGGGCATCAACTAAGATTGTAGAGTATGAAGCACTTTTAAGAGAAAAGCAAACAAAGGAAGAGAAAAAAATGGCTGACTTAAAAGGTAGTAATCAAAGTTGGCAAAAGTTTAATGCTAAGGTTGGGGTTATCCCAGGTAGTAAGAATGAAGCTGATATGAAAAGACAACAAGCACTAGCTAGTATCTTTGGACAATCAATGGCTCAAACCAATAACTTATTACAAACTGCACAAGTATCTCAAGATGGTGCTAGCACACAAGAGCTTTTAAATAGAGCTTATAACATTATGCTGAATACTGATATAAATAAAGATCTTATTGCTGCAGCTAGAGACTTTAGTAAGATGGGTCAAGAACTTATCTACAAAGGTGAGACTGCAGAGTATGCTAGAGAAAGAGATTTTGCATATTTCAAAGCAGAAGAAAAAATCAGACAGAATAACAAAATAGCTATTGAAGAATTAAAAGCAAAATTAGAAGGTGGTGGAATAGGTGACCCATTAGGTGACCTAGGTGTAAAGGTTGCTTATGATGATGCTAAAACTGTTGATGTAAAGAATGCAAATATTCCTGAAATAAACAGACTTTCTGTTGTTAAGTACAATGATGAGAATACAGACTTAATGGCTAACTTCTTAATTGAACATGCAAAAGCAACACAAGGAGATAATGCAAATAACCAATATACAATAACACTTAAAGATCAAAATGGTCAAGATGTAGTTCATACTCTTGCACCAGGAACTGCAAGCTCTAAAAGTGGAGATACTTTATATGAGTTATTACATAAGAAAAATGCACAAGGAGAATACATATATGCATCACAAATTGCAGACTTATATAGTAAAGCTAATGAAGAAGTAAATGGGCAGCCTACGGCTGACAAACCAAATCCATTCTTAGAAAAATATCCAAGTAATCAGAAAGAATATAATGACCTTAAAGCAAGATCTAAGCAGATCAATACACGTAGAGAGTTATTAGCTGATGCACAACAAAGAGAGTATGACCATTATCAAAAGGCATATGAGTTAGCTACAGCAGGTGGTGTAGAAGCTGATGATTTTGATGATGTAACAACATTTAAAAAGCTTGGTTTAGATAATGTATTTCCTAATGGTATATTTGATGAAGAAAACAATAGAATTTTAAGTGAAACAGAATTTGTAAATAAATTTGTAGCAGCTGCTAGAAGTGGTAAAATTAAAAATGATGATGAGTGGGGCTGGGACTCTGAAGATGAAAATTATAGAGGCACTATAACAACATGGCATGGTTCCGGAAGTATCAAAGATGGAACAAGATACTCTACACAACATGTAGGTTTTATTAGAGATGAAGCTGTAGAAGATGCTAAAGAAGTATATGCTGCAATGAGAGGTGTGCTAAATAAAACTCAAAATGATTCATATAACATGACTGCAGATGAAGGAGCAGGTAAAGGAACTGTACCTACAACATTCCAATCTTTTAATATGGCAGCAGCATTAAGAGGACAGCCTGCAATTGGATCAGCAAGTGAAGTAGTTCAGAATCCAACATATTCTGTTGATGTTGAGCCTACAACATTTAGAAGTGATGGTGATGCTATTATGTTTACTAGAGATTTAATAAATCAATATAACACTACACCAAAACAAAATAGTGGAATTGTTCTTGGAGAAGTTGATGAAGATTCAGATCTTAATAGTATAGATGATTTAGGGTTGAGAATCTTTGAAGCATACATACAAGATATTAAAGCTTATTCTACAAATCCAAAGCTAGGTAAAGCTGAGGATAGACCACAAGCTAAATTATCTTACTCTCCAGTATTTGGATTACCAGAAGGTGAAAAAAAATATGGAGCATATAGTTTGGTCATTAATGAATCATGGTTAAAGAAAAATTTCCCTGATTCTTTTGCAACTTCAAATTCTAATTATAATCAACAAGAAATAGGTAAGTATACCAAAATATCTTTTACCTTTGACAAAGAGCAAGATATTAGTGTAAGAAGGGAAGGTCAATATAATTTCTCTGCAGTATTAAATCAAATTAATAATACAGCTGGTCATCAATACATTAATAATATTGAACAAGGTGGTATGCTAAGAATTACTCCAGAACTAGATGGTAGATACACACTTAACATAACACCACAAGTATATGATCCAAAGATAGGAGCTATAGTAGAGAGTCAAGATATTATAACAAGAGATTTAAGTAAGTGGATGCAGACAAATGGTATAAATGATTTAGACCTTGCTGCAAATAGATTCATAGTAGAGTATCTTGAACCATTAGCAAAGCAGAATAGAGAGGCTCAAAAGAAAGATGCAAAAATTAACAAAGCACAATAAACTAACATAATATGTCATTATCTGATAAATTGAATGAACAGGAAGAATCTGCTAACTTGGGAGGTATTCCAGGAATGGCAAACAATTCACCAAGTGATTTTGAATATATTCCAGCAAAAGACTATTTTACAACTCCAATGACTGATGATTTTGATCCTGGGTTAGATCCAGAGATTCAAAAAACAATTGATGGTTGGGCACAAAATGTAAATCAATTTGCTATAGAACCTGTGGGTAATTTAAATACTCCGTACCCAACACAGGCTACAGATAACTATGATCCACAAGCACAACAAACTCCCATTGACTTAAGTACTCCAGAAGGTGCTTTAAGAGGGTTTGAAAAAGTATTTAATACTCCTGTTCCTAAATCAGATATACCAGAAGAAAAACCATTTATTGCTGATCCTATATATGCAAGTAGGAAAGCATCAAGGTTTGACAGATATTACAATCATCCAGAGTTTGCTAAGCTAGGATTCCATCCATATGCAAACAATGAACAATTCTATAATGCCAATAGTACAATCTTTGATGACATGGCAAGAATGTTTGGTGTATGGGGATCTCAAGTAGGTTCTGGATTTATGTCTAACTATAGAAGTGTTGCTGATTTATCAGAAGATGTAAACTACTTTACTAACCCTGATTTAGTTACAGCATTAGAATTTGAAGAGGCATTAGATATAGGTATGACCTCAAGAGAAGGAGGACTAGCATTTGCTAATAACATGTTACTACAGACTGGTTATACGTTTGGTATAATTGGGTCTATTGCATTAGAAGAGATGGCATTGTTAGGTTTAGAAGCTGTCACGTTTGGTGGAGCTTCTCCTCTTGTTGCAGCTAAAACTGCTATGAATATTGGTAAGCTTGGTAGAGCTATGGCAAATACTTTTGACATAACTAGGCTTGCTAAGGCATCTAGAAATATGTTAAAAACATTTAACCAAGCAGATAATGCAAGAGATTTTTGGTCAGCAACAAAAGCAGGTAGACAGTTTGCTACAGACTTGTTTGCACCAGAAACAGCATATGCTTTAAGAAACTGGAAGACTTTACAACACTCAGGACAAAACTTAACTAACCTTGGTAAATCAGCTAAGGTATTTGGTGGTTTCTATAAAGACTTAAGAGCATTAAACTTAGCATTAGCTGAATCTAAACTAGAAGCAGGTATGGTGTATAATACACAACTTGCTAATGGTATGGCATCTTATGAAGCTAGAGGATTAGAGGTTGATGCAGAGGCAATGACACAAATTAAGAATAGTGCTGCTGAGGCATCATTCCATACTGCAATTAGAAATGCTCCACTTATTTTCTTTACTAACCAATTTGTATTAGGAAATGCATTACCTGGATTTAATAGAACTATGACTAGAGTTATGGGTGATTCTATGAGAGGTGCAGGTAAAAGAATTATCAAGAGTGCTAAAACTGTTGGTAAAGATGGTAAGATTGCAAGAGATGTATTTGAAAAAGGTGCTTCAGGGTTCAAAGGTTACATGCAAAGAGTTAAAGGTGCAGGATTAAAAGGGGCAGGTCAAGCAAGTTTAAGATATTTTGCTGCTAATGTTTCTGAAGGTATTCAAGAACTTGGACAAGAAGCTATTGCAGTAGGTACAAAAAATTACTGGACATCACTTTTAGAAGATCCAGCTGCTGGTGGTATTGAATTACACAGAGCTGCTGTAGCTTCTGCAGTAGATTCACAAATGTCAGGTCAAGGATTTGAAACATTCATGTCTGGTTTCTTAATGGGAGGTATTGTACAAGGACCTCAAAAACTATTCTTCCAAGGTGTCCCTGCTTTATATCAGCAAAGAAATGCTAAGAGCAGAGAAGAGTATCAAGAGTATAAGAAGAGAAGAGAAGAAATGATTGACAAAGTTGTAGAAGTTCATAACACTGCTTGGAATAGAATGGCAGATAGTATGGACAATACAATGTGGGATCCAGCTAAGTTAAACTTTTTAGTACAAAAAGAAGCTGCATCTGAAATGGAACAAGCTATTGCTAATGATGATATGTTTGGATTCATGGATGCTAAAGACTTTTCTAAGTTCCATCACATGGCTACAATTTTTGAGAATGGTACACAAGGGTATTTTAGAGATCAGCTTAAGGATTTATTACAACTTACTGATGAAGAACTTTTACAGGCATTTCCTAATCTACCTAAGTCTGAAGCTAAATCAGGAAAAGTTAGAGATAGATTAGAGAACATGATAGTTCAAATGGATAAGTTTGAAGATTCTTATACTAAAAATAAAAACAACAATCCAAATAAGTTTAAACCTAGTAACTTTAAACAAGGTACAAGAGAGTACACTGAGGAGTTATTAAAGTATCAAGCATATGAACATGCAAGATACTTGTCTATGTTTACAGGGACTCAATTTGAAAGAGCATTAGAAAGAGCTGATTCAATATATAATGAATTAGCAAGTGATCCAATACTTTCTAAGATTGCAGCTAATGACTTAACTGTACTATTAGATCTTAAAACACTTGATGCAGAGTTAGATTTATTAACTCAAGAGCTTATCACTGTTGAGGATAAAGAAATCAGAAAAGATAAGATGAATAGAATAGCTAAACTAACTGCTATTAGAGAAGTCTTATATGCTGAAGAAAATCTTAACAAAGATGAAACATTCAGAAAAGCTAAAGGTAGTACTAAAGCTCAAAAGATTGCAACTCTTGAAAAAGAAAGAGATGCTAAGTTGGCTGAGTTAATGCCTGAAGGTTCAACAAAAGCTGATCAAACAAAAAGAGATAATGCAATTAAAGCAGAGTATGCTAAGAAGATTGCTAATATCAAAAGAGGAGATAAGAAAGAAAAGGTTGATTATCCACTAGCTAAACTTAGAAAAGTTTTGCTTAGCTATGTACAATACCTTGCAGAATCTAAAGATGGTTTTGTAGACAACAATAGAATAGAAGATGTTCTTAAAATGATTGTTGACTATAGAGCATTAAAAGATAGAGCTGGTGTATACTATAAAAGTATTGAGTACTTAGCAAACCCTGCAAGACTTGATGAGATTGCAGAGAGACAATATGAGATATTTAAAGCTAGTCTTAAGAATGCTAAAAAGTCTTACAAAAATCTTATTGATAAATACACATTAACTGTAGAGCAAAATGAATTATTGAATGCTCTTAATGGTTTAACACCATCTGTATTTGTTGATCCTTCTGAAGCTGTTAAGTTTTTTGAAACAGGTAATGTAGATGCTTTAATGAGTTTCTTTACTGATGAGGATGTAGTTACTGTAGATAATAATCCAGAGTTGTTTGGTCAGATCCAAGAAATATTGTCTGTCTACAGAGATGGTGTACAAAGGGGTGAGGCTAAAGAGGAAGCAACTGAGGAAACAAAAACACAAACAGAGTCAGATATTGATGCAGAAATTGATGCAATGTTTGAGGGTGTAGATGTAGAAAATGCTCCTGAGTCTAAAACACAAACAAGTAAGAAACAAGAAAACCCAGAGGTTAAAAAATTACTAGAAAAAATACATAGAGATTACAATGCTAGACAAGTATCACTAGGTAAGTCTCCTGTTACATTTGAAGCTTTTATGCAAAGCAAACAAGCCAGAACCATTATTGGTGCATATGAAGGTTTGAAAAAAATGTGGTGGAATGATGTGTTAGCTAAGATGACAGATCAAACTGCAGCTAATGAGATATACAAAAATGATGAAGGTTTTATAGCTTGGTTAAAAACTCAAGAAGAACAACCTACTGTATATAATGCTCTTAATCAAGCAGGGTTAGATTTTAGTGATTTTTATGAAGTTAAAACTGCAACTCCTGAAGAAGTATCAGATGAACAAATAGATAAAATAGCTGATGAAGCAACACTTGGTGGTAAACCTGTAAATGGATTTGTTGGAGGTACTTATATAATAATAGAAACTGGAATTGTAGATCCTGCTACATTAAAACCATCTAAAGTATATGTTGTTAAAAGAAAAGATGGTAAAGAATTATCTGATGATATTATAAAGGCATTTAAAGTTGAAAGAAATGGTGTATTCTTAAAACTTAAAGATGCTAAAGAACTATATGATAAACTTGAGAAAGAAGTAAATCCTGGAGACACTTTTGACTTTGGTGGTTTAACATTATCATATGGATCTATAGTTACAGATAGTAAAGGTAATAAGTATGTTGTAGTAAGCAACAAGAAAATGGTTCAGGACTATAACAACTTAATGCTTGTTCCAGAAGAAGTTTTTAAATCAGGTGATAAAGCTAAAATTAAAGAAGCTAAAAATAAGAAGTGGACTGAAAAAGAGATCCAGTCTTTTAAACCAGAAGAAGTTAACTTCAATGTGTTACCTAATAATGTAACTAAGCTTAGATTTGATGAAGCAACTAAAGCACAACCTTACGAGAATAGAGAACAGAAAGAATCTAGAGAATCTGCTCAAGAAAGAATGGATGCTATATTCAGCACTCTAAGTCAAGAAGAAGTTGACCAATTAGAAATAGTTGTTACAGAAAATCTAAATGGTGGTGTTATAGGAGAGAATATGAAGTTTGAGGATAAAGAACCAAACCCATATATAAAAAGACGTACACAACCATATACTATAGCTGTAAGAATAACTGATCCAAACTTAATAGAAACAATAAATAAAAAGTTAGAAGATAAAGGTATTTCATTAATGACTCCAGAGTCTAATGGAGTTATAGCATTCTTACCAAACTATGATACAGTTATTGAAATAGATGGTCAAGTAATTGACCCAAGATTTATAACAATTGATCAAGCTAAGAATGTATTCTTTAAATCTAACATGATTACAGACCAGCAGTTTGTAAATAACATCCAACAAAGCTATGGGATGGCAGCTGCTTTCTTAAACCTTATTGAAAAGAATAAGAAGGCTGGAGAACCATTAGTATTAAAACTAAGTGAGTTAGAAGGATACAGACTAAAAGCAAGTTCTTTATTTAATCCTGCAGCTGCAGTTAAGCCTACATCAGAATTAGAATACAATACTGTAGATGGTAACATTGTAATTCTTGATAACAGGGTTAAAATAATTGATGGTAAAGTAATAGGTAGACAAAGAGAGTTTATTACAAATGTTTCAAATCCTAGAGCTAAACAAGAGTTAAGAAAAAAGGTTGAGCAGGAAATGAGAAACCAAGGTGTATATGAGCAAGCAAGAAATGCTGGTGCATATGTATTGGTTATCAAAAACTCATTAGGTGAATATACTTATACAGATTTAAAAGCTGCTTCATTAAGTGAAGAAGCACGTACTGAGTTGTTCAAGACCTTGTACAATAGAGCTATTGAAACAATAGATAAGAATCTTACTGTAGAAGGAGAGAACTATGGAAAAGCTAAAATAAAAGATCCTTCTTTTAATGTTGAGTGGAATGGTGAGTTCCAAGATAACTTTTACATTTCTTTAAATCCTGGTTATACAATGGATGTTAAAGTAAGTCTATCAGGTAAGATTGAAATACAAGTATTTGATAATGTATCTAATGCTAGATTATTATTAAATGACAAAGGCCAAAGCAATCCTATTAGACTTACACAAAAAGAAATAAAAGCATTCAGTGAAAAAGATGTTGAGAATGGTCTTTTAGAACAAGCAATAATTGATGCTATCTTGAAGGAGCCAGCATTAAAACAAGCTTTACCGGCTAAATTTGGAGTAGATAATTTTAGAGAATCTTTTGCTACAGATACAAAAGCACAAGATATTATTGATACTACAGAGACAACATTAGATGATAGAGTGAGGTATGACTACAAATTGAGAATTGAAGCACCTGCTGATATGACTCAAGCTGCAACAGATGTACCTGCACAGACATCAACTAGTGCTAATCAAAAGACTGATAACTCAGATCAAGATCTTGCTGATAAGCTTGCTGAGATAGCAAAAAACAATGAAGATGCAGAGAGGCAAGTTGACCATTCTGCACGTATTGCTGAGTTAAAGAAATTAATAGCTGATAGAAAGGTAGAGATAATTGAAGAGTGGAAAAAACTTTCTGCTGCAGACAAGAAGAAGAATCCATTTGTTAAAATGATAGATGCTGATACTTCTATTAAAAACTTCCAGTCTGAATTAGATGATCTAAATAAACTGGCTAATAAGATTGTAGATCCAGCTATGACGTATAATGACATAGTTGATATAGATGCTTTTAAAGAATGGGCTAGTACTAACTTACCAGACTTTATAACTGTTCAAGATATCCAAGTACTTGGTAATAACATGTTAAGAGGTGGTGTAAGAGTTGGTGCATTTGGATTAGCACTTAATGGTGTTGCCGGTGGTTTAGATGTAGAGGGTACTATATATACAGGTGCAAACAACCCATTCAAATACCATGAGGCATTCCATGCTGTATTCAGATTATTATTAACTGATGAGCAAATTGATAAATACACAGGATTAGCTAAGAAAGAAGTAAGAGAATTATTACGTTCTGAAAAAGGCTATGAAGTATTACCTGGTGTATTCACAAACTCTTTAGCAGAAGCAAGACAAATACTAAGAAACTCAGCAGAAGATTATGCTGGAATGTCTGACACAAGAATAGAGCAGGAGTTGTATGAAGAATACATGGCAAATGAGTTTGAAGTATTTAAGAAAAATAGAAAAGCTACTAAGACAGATTCTACAATCAAGTCTTTCTTTAATAAGATTATTGAGTGGATTAAATCTTTCTTTACTTCTTACAGCAAGAATGAGCTTACTAAGTTATATGAGAATATAGATGCTGGTAAATTCAAATCTAGTGAAGCTGTAGTTAACAGATTTACAAACAGCCACGTTAAAGGTGTTACAGTAGCCAATGCATTAATACCATATGAAAGAATAGAAGGTTCTAGAACAGAAGGTTTCTTATTCTTGGATGGTAATCAATCTAGACAACTAGTAAACAATGCATCTGCTATTTATGTAAATAGATTGCAAACTGCAGATCTTGTAGGTAAAAATAGAAAGACTCTTTTAGATGATGTGATCAATGACTTTGCAGAATTATATAGTACTGCAAATCCTGTAAACTATGATTTAACTACTGAGCAGTTTATGGAGCTTCTTAAATATGAAGAGGCATTCAGAAACTACAGAGATGAAATTGCTGAAGCTATTTCAACAAACCTTGAATTAGTAGATGTAAGCATCAATGAAAAAGAATTTACTGAAGAAGAAATAGAAGATGAACAAGGGTTAAGAAATACTCAAGAGTGGGATAAAGATGCATCATTAACTGGTGGATTCTCATCACTATCTTCTAAGCTTAGAAAGTATATAATGACTACGTCAATACCTGTATCAAAAACAGATGCTGGTGCTGATATATTTGGTCATACAGAACTAACTGAAAATGAACCTTTAATTAATGCAGTAGACTTTTCTGCAGCATACAATGGTTTATTGAAAGCAACAGCTAATACAACAGATGCAAATACAATGTTGCAGAAGATGTACTTGTTCTCTCAAAATAACCCAGAGACAGAAGCAGTTGTTACTAAGTTCTTTACAGATATAGGAATATTAAAATCAGAAGTAGATGTAGATCCTAGCACACAGTTAAGAAACTTGATGGCTAATATCACTGACTTAAAAGGACAGGTTACTAGACCATTGTTCTTTAATGCAATGATCAAAGGATTCCAAAACTTCAGAATTGATTATTTATTCATCCACAGAAATACAACTGATGGTACTGTATATACATACTCTGCATCACTTAGAGATGATGCTAATAGCCAAATTGATGTATGGGCCCAACACTACTCAGATATATTCTCAAATCAATTAGAAAAAGATCCTGCTAGAGTAAAAGCAGCAGTTGAAGCTTTAACTATATTAAAAGATTATATTTCTGGTGAGACAATAACTCCAGAAGGAAATAATAAATATTCTTATGGTAAGACTGAAGCAGAAGCAGATGCTAAACTAAATGAGGAGGCAAGAATAATATCAGAAGATTTAAGAACTACATTAGGTATTACATTAAGTCCACAGTATATAGCTTATAACATTATACAAAGATTATCTAATCCAACAACTACACAAAGAATTATTGCAGAATCTAATGAGGATGTAAGAATGATTTCTGGTGAAGATGTAGAGATTATGATAAACATTGTGGGAGCAAACCTCAACCTATTTGGGGACAAGGAAGGTGCTACTACAAAACTTAAGGAATTATCAATGGGTAATGCAGTATTTGATGAGACTATAGGTACATCAGTATTTAAAAACCCTAATGGTGACTTGGTATATGCACACCAATTACCAACATTCCATTTACAAGCTATACAAGAACTTAATGATCCAAAAGTTTTAGAAGAGAAAAGAGTTTCTCAAGACTATTTAATTAACAACCTTTTACTTAATAGTGAAGCATTCAATAGTTTATCTGAACAAGGTAAGTTGCAGATTTTAAGAATCTCAGGAGCTAAGTCAGGTGCAATTGATGTAATGGAAGGAGATGAAGTTGCTGAAGGTGCAAATCAACAAGGAAAAACCTATGGGGACTTTACAGCTAAAGAGTTTATAACTAACATCCTTAATGCATATACTGCTAACTATAATAGAGCAAAAGTAAAAAACACTGGTATTGTTACTATTGAGAATGAAGATGGTACAGTAACTAGAGAAGCATTAGCTCCAATTTTAATTAGGGTAATTGAAGCATCTAACACAGGGGACATGATAAGCCTGCCTGTTATAAAAGCTGTTGTAAAAGATGCCGGTGGTATTAGACTTACTGATCAAGCAATACAAGCATATGTTAATGAGATTAAAGCTGAGTTTGAAAGAATTAAAAAAGAGCTTAATCCTGAAACTGCAACTTACAATACTGAGACAGGGAATGGTAGATTGATTGCAGGATACAATGCAGATAAGATGGGACAAAAGCCTGATGAAAATGGAAGAGCTTTTACCTTTGCTAAAACAGGTAGTATATTAAAAGATAATGTAGAAAAAGAAACATTTAGTAAAGATGCTACAGCTTTAACATCACAAGACCAGTTAGCAAGAATTAAAGAACAAAAACAAAAAGCATTAATATATGATGAGGCTAAAGCTAATTTAGTTTTCTCACAGGTTGGTGATTCTAAGAGAACTGTTATTTCTGCAAAAGGTCAAAAAGTAGGTTTCCAAACAACCTTAAAAAATAGAGGTAAGATAAAAGTTACTTTAGATAACATTGATGAGATGCTTGACTTATTTGGTGAAGCTATATCAGTTGAGAAGACTGATAAGTATAAATACAAAATTAATCAAGGTAACTTTGAAGGTTATACAGAAGGTTTAAATCTAGCACAATTCTTAAGTGGACAAAAAGAACTTGTTTTATTTGAGATCCAAGGTGGTGAAATAGATAAGACAGAAACACTTGAGGAATCTAGAACTGAAGAAGTAGCTGAAGAAACTTATACACCTGTAAATATTACAAAAAAGAATTATACAAGAGATCAAGTTAAGAATTCTCCTAATACAGCATTTGTATTTACAGAGAATAACTATAGTATAACAGCTTTCCCTAATAGACAAGGTGGAGGATCAGCACTAATCAGACCAGAGGAGAATGCTTTTGCAATAGTTACTAAGAAAAAGTATGACTATGATACTAGAGAGAATGTAGACTATGCAGATACTGAAGAAGACTTTAGAGAGTTTGTTGAGGTTAACACAAGACTTATCAATGAATTAAAAGAGTCTGGTAAATCAGAGATAGTATTCCCTAAAGGTTTTGCTACAGATAAAGCTAAAATGCCTACAAGATTTGCTGAGTGGTTACAAGGACAGTTACGTGATAACTTTGGATTAATAACTGAATTAAACAAAGCCAAGACTGGATTAATAAGTAAGTCTGTAGATGATACTGTTTCTAAAGTTATAGTTCAAGAAGAAGTAGTTGAAGAACTAAATGATTATGAATCTCAATTATTATTAGCACTTCAATTAAATTCAGAAGTAAGTTTTGAAGATGCTATTGGTAATATGGATGAGTTTGAATCATTCTTACAAAATAGATTAAATAAAGAATTCTTAGAGTTTGAAAAAGTTCTTACACAGGAATTAGGAGCAGAAGCAACAGCTTCCTTTGATATATCTAAAGACATAAGGGAAGGACTTACAAACAAGGCAGGAGAAGTAACAGATGGTTCAAGAGTTGCTGCAAAACAATTAAACTTAACAGATGATGTTAATTTTAACTTGAGACAAATATTCTTTAACAACTGGTTAAATTCTTCAGCATTAAATGACATTATTTTAGGAGATCAAGCAATATCACTTAAAGATGCTGTAGATGCTGTTAAGAGAGCTAAGATGCAGAATGGTTCAGGTTATGGTGCAGACACTATAATTAATGCTCCTGAGTATGGTATAGAGCATGCAGTTGATAGAATGGATATGTTCTTATTTACAGATCCAATGGCTCCATCTAAATATGGATCTAATGCAGATATTGAAGTTGCAGATGGTCAAACATATGGTACAGTTAAAGCATTTAGATATTTATGGTTTGGATTTGGTAAGTTAACAAAAGACCAAGCAAACTTATTAGATAAAATTGATGCAGGTGGAGTAGTATCATATGAAGAGCTATTAGAGCAAATTAATAAGAACACTGAATCATATGCTAAGTTAAAAGCTATGATCAACTCTAAGAAGATTGTTTATGGTGATGGTAATGTGTTCCAGAAAACTTCCTTATTTACATTGACAAAAGGATATACATCTAAAAAAGTAAATGGAGAGTGGGTAGCAAGACCAGGAAGAGAACATCTTCATAACTTAAGAGAGAAGATGGAAGCTTATGAAGAAAGAATGTGGGAACAAGGTGAAGGGACTCTTGCATTTGCTGCACCAACATCTGCTTCTAAGATGATGAAATATAATGTTACTCCATTAGAAACTATGATGGATGCAACAACAGAGTTAACAGCAGACAACTCAATGCAGTTAAGTGCCAAGTACATGAGACTTCAGGTAATTAACCCATCAAATAAATTAACTATCACTGATCCAACTCAGATTAAATCAATAGTTACATCTGAGCAGAATGATGATGCAGAAGTATTTATAAATGGTGAGAAAACAACATTAGGTCAAGTAAGAGCAGCTTATAATAAAGCATTAATACAAAGAGGTGATCTTAAATACACTAACAAAAGAAATGTAATATTCAACTTTGATGCTGAGTATGCATCTGATTTGTTAAGACAAAGTGTTAAAGAAGGTGAGTTAAACCCAGACCTATTTGTATATCTAAGATATGCATCTGAAGGATTAAAAGCATCTCAAGCTACAAGTAACATATTAGAGATGTTCTCTACTGATGAGAATGGAAATCAAAAGTATAACTTAAACAATCCACAAACTGTAAGAAAGTTTGAAGAGTTATTCTTATCATTCTTTAGTAAAGGTGTATTCTCTGAGAAGACAACAGGTATGTCAGTAGCATTAGCATCAGACTTTGGTGTTGGTATTGTTAGAAGAGTATTTAGTGTAGATGAGAATGGTTTACCAGATAAACATGAAATCATTAGATCAGATGTTTATGATGCAATGGAAAACCCTCCTGCAATAATGTTTAACATTAATGAGGGAGCTGTGATTGGTGATGATTCAAATCTTGAAGGATTAACAGCTGCTGTTGAAGAAGCAGGTTCAGAGGGTGTTGTTATTATAGATAGATTAAGATCTGATATGAAAGAGTATGACTCTAAAGGTAACTATACTAATCAGAAATATTCTGAGTCTATGATTCCTGCACACCATGTCTCCGTAGGTAATGAGCTTGCTAAAACAGATAAAGCAATTCCAGATGTAGTATCCAAAATGTTTGGTGTACGTATTCCATCTCAGGATAACCACTCTACAATAAACATTAAGTTGATAGATTTCTTACCAGGTGAATATGGTTCTACTGGTATATTTCCAAGAGAGCTTGTTGAGGTATCAGGGGCTGACTTTGATATTGATAAACTTTATATCCAAACTAAGAAGTTCTATGAAGAGAATGGAGAGTTCTTTGAGTATGGTAAAGCTACTTCAGAAAATGGACAGTTCTCTGATTATGTAAGATATGTAAATGAGACTGTTGAACAACCAAGCACTGATATATCAGAGGCTTTGATGAAGTTCAAACATTCTGGTTCAATTACAGCACTTACAGATAAGCTGATTAAGAAACTAAAGATCTTAGGGTATAGTGACAATGCAATCAAAGCATTATCTGCTACACATTTACCAAAAACAAAAGAGCAGTATAAAGACTATAAAAAGAAATATGGTGAACCATATACATATGCACTAGATAATGATGCATTAGATTATAAGTTTGCTTTAATGGGTAATGAATCTAATACTACTGCTGAAGAAGGGCAAGTTCCATTATCATATGAGCCTGCAGATTTACAACCATTATTTGATGTGTTTGATGAATTAGCTGATGATGAAACAGGATTACCATTCTTCCAGAAGTTTAAAAATGAAGGTGGTAATAGTGTAGACTCACCATTAGGTCAGATGTTAGCATTTAAAAATAACAAAGAAGGTGCTGCTTCTATTGGAGCTGTTGTATTACCTAACCTATACTTAAACTTATTCCAAGAATATGGAGTAACTGTAAAGAAACAATCTATAGGTGGACAAACTGCTTCAAGAATACTAAGACTTAATGAGAATGACTTTACAAAGTTTGCAACATTACGTGAGCAGTTGCCAGATGGATCTCAAGGAAACAGAACCCAATATGTTATATCTGCATTGATTACTGCAATGACGGATAATGCCAAAGAAAGGATGGCAGCTAAGTTAGGTTTAAATAAAAGTGCACTTGCTGTTGTTGCAAACATGACTGCATTAGGTGTTCCTTTGAAGACTTCAATACTTTTAATCAACAATCCTGTTATTAAACGTTTGTATTATGAAGCAACTAATAAAGACTCACAGTTTGCTCCAGGTATTAAAACTCTTGTTAAAAATGAAATGAGGGAAATAATGTCTGAGTTGGAAGATGAACTTATAAACTTAGAAGTAAATGATAGTTTATTAGAAGATCAAATAAGAAATGAGTATGATGCAGGAAAGACATTTAATATATTAGAACAATTCTTAACAGCATTAGAGATATCTGATTATACAGGAAAAGTAAGTTCTATAATGAATTTAAGTTCTGGATTAGGTAGAGATATTAGAGCAGTTAAAGATAAAATTCAAGATATTAATGATCTTGGTGTAACTCTTTCTGAAGAGGAATATAAAGATTATGAACAGATAAGACTTGATCAACAACTTCCTTTAATTGATATTAGATCAATCCTAAAAAATACATGGCAAGGTGCTAATGTTAAAAGATTAATAGAGGTGCATGATAAGATTTTACCGGCTGTATTCTTAAGTGAAACTAAACCTTTTGATTTTATCTATAAAAAAGTTTCTACTAGTTTAAACCATGACTTTAAAGGAGTTACTAAGGATAAACTTATAATGGACTTGATTTCATACTTGACTATTAAAGGTTACCAGTATAATCAATTAAACTCTGAAGTATCTACTAATAAAAAGTACATGGGTACTTTATCTACTACTGCATTATACCCACAATTAGAAGGGCAAAAGATAACTGAAGTTATATCTAGGTTAAAAGAAGTAGAGGCTGCTAAAGGTCAAGGTAACTTCTTCTTAAGTAGATTTGCTATTGCAGAAGCTGCAGATGAAATAAACAATAAAGATGGTATACATAAAGTAAATGCAAATACTTTCAACAGAATTAGTGATAGTCAGAAAGTAGAGTTACAAACTAGTTTTGCTAGATTGTACTTAAACTTTGACACAAGAGATGATGCATTAGCATTAGTTCACTATGCAATGTTAAAAGATGGATTCCAATATGGATACCAATCAATACTAGATGCAATTACACCAGTTGTATATGATAGTTTCTTAGGACATATTAACACTATCCATAGAGCTTTCAAAGGGGATATTAAAAATGATAAGATATTCCAGGGTACATTTGGTTTAACATTTAATGAATTAGTTGATGACTTTACTAATAACTATTTGAAATCAGCACGTATTTCTACTAGTAGAGTTGGTGGTTTAACATTCTTAAAAAGACTTAAAGCTAATACACGTTTTGTTACTGGTGAAGATAAAGGTGTGGAAGCAGGAGCTTTTACTTTTAATGAAGTTAAAGATAATCCTGATACAATCTATGTGTTCCAAGACAATGCACTTGAGGCTGGGTTTGATGGACAAAGAAGTGTTAGAGAATTACCTAATGCTATTGGATTCCCAACATTAAGAGATGGTCTTAACAATGATGGCTCTAAGTTTAAGAATGAAGATCTTGTTGAAGTTCAAGAGTTAATGAAGATCTTTAAGCAAGAGTTTGCAGAAAAAACTGCAGGTAAAAATGTAGTTTTCCATAGTAGTTTATTCTTTAAGAAAGAGTTAGAAAGATTACAGAAAGATGATTCAAAGCAGATTTACAATGAATTTAAAGGTGTGTTGGATACATTAGGTTACAACATAGAAGCAACTACAGCAAAGAATCAAGCAGGAACAGTTAAAACAACAAGAGGTTTAAAAAATAAAATCACTTACATAGATGAGACTGGCCCAGTAGCTAAGTTTATTGTAAACCTTTATCCAAAAGAAGCTCCTACAAAAACAGATGAATCTAGTGCAGTTAGAAATCCAAAAGGAGCTGTTAAAGATATTACTGATACTGAAGAAAAAAATGCAAGAAGAGCTGGTATAAAAATGTATGTAAGCAGACCTATAAACAAAAAGCTTTATAGATATGCAACATTACCACAAGCAATTAGTGTATCTATGGGTCAAGGTGTAGCAAGCAGATACTTTACATTGACAAAGGTCCAGGATGCTGGTACTAGTGCTCCTATTTCAGAACAAGAACAAGTAAGAGGTAACTATGCAGAGTACACAGAGTTTGATCCTGTAGGTAGTAGAGGTGTAAGCCCAATAGCATTTATTGGAGGTGAGCAACCAACATACCAAGAAGTAAAAGACTATGTTGCAAATGCACAAGATCCTGTTGACTTTGCTGAGATAGATGATGTAGATTTTGATTTCCTTGATGCTGCAATTGATGCCAAAGCTAACACCATAGAGCAAACAGCACAAGATCCAAACAGTACAATTGAAGCTACTAATGGTGAAGTTAAAGTTAACGGTAAGAACATGGCAGATATAACTGAACAGGATGTACCAGAAACTACAGTTGATGTTGATGTTGAACTTGCTGATCAAGGTATTGATGAAACTGCAGGAGATAGATTAGAAGGTGAAGAAGAAGTTGATCTTGAAGCAGCTCAGAAAGCAGAAGGAGCATTAGCAAATTTATTTGGTTCACCAAATATAAGTTCTGCTGAACAACAAATCACAGATTTTTATGATAACTTTATAGACAAATCATCCTTTCCTGCAGTAAAAAAGAAGTATCTTAAAGCATTAGAAGATGCAGGTATAAATAGTCTAGAAGAATTGATTGAAACATTTAATCAAACAAACAAGACTGCAGATGAGTTTATTGAAGAAGTTAAAGAATGTATCTTAAATATAAAATAACTAGTAATGGCAACATGTTATAATAGAAATGCACCAGAGTACATAGAGTTAAGCAATAACTTTGGTGG
>Ga0208899_1000803_pt1 | contig 22970 bp, 39 predicted proteins | sample VirMetDEL_Nov_24_FD_184518 | JGI IMG/M metagenome (GOLD analysis project Ga0208899, IMG submission 184518) | Aqueous microbial communities from the Delaware River and Bay under freshwater to marine salinity gradient to study organic matter... | ecosystem: Environmental > Aquatic > Marine >... | reverse complement strand
TAATGATGGTTATTTTAGAGTTATGTATGATGGAGTACATTCTGGAGATGGTTATGCCGCACCAGCAGAAATAAAATTTAGTGGTTATACTTTAACAGTAAATGCAACTGGCTCATTTGAAAGCAACTCAATTACAGCACCATCTTCAACTAACAAGATGGGTGCTATTATTACTTATCAAGACAACGCAGGTACTAACGCATTAAACACAGATATAGTTTTAAAACTTTCTGCTGATGGTGGTTCTAACTATTCAACAGCTACACTTACAGCTATGCCAGATTTTGCATCTGGTATTAAGATGGCTAAAGTAAATGATTTAACAATAGGAAATGCAGGTACAAGTCTAAAATACAAAATAGAATTTGCTAATCAATCTAGTGGAAGTAAAGAAGCAAGAATTAGAGGAGTTAGCTTACAATACTAATGCCTAGAAAAAAGATTACACCAAAAGACTTTGCAGAAGTCTCAACAGGTGTAAGACTTTCTTCACATGAAAAATTATGTGCTGAAAGAATGAAACAAATTCAAGAAAGCATTAAAGAATTAAATAAAGAAGTTAAAAATTTAAGAACTGATGTTTCTACTGGTAAAGGAATGGTTAGAGTTCTAGTATTTTTAGGAACAATAATAGCAACAATAATAGGTGTATTTCAGTTTAAGTGAAATATATACTAGTGTTGTATCTGTGCAGTATAACAACTGGACAATGCCCCTCTAGTCAAATCGCAGGTTATCAATTTAGTAATCATTATGATTGTGTTGTTGGTGGTTATGCTATTGCACAACAAACATATAAAAATCTAAAAGAACTGCCTGATTGGGATATTCCTAAATTTGAAGAAGAAAAAATAGTAATAAAATTTGAGTGTAGAGAAATTGGCACAAAAACATGAGAGATGTAAAAATTTTAGAAAGTTTCAAAAGAAAAATTGAAAAAGAACTAAAAGAAAAAAACGTATTTAAGCATTTAAGAAAAGAAGTAGATATTAATGGTAATGGTACAAGAGGGTATCTTATCAAAGAAGGTATTAACAAAGGTAAATATATCAAATGAAAATATCAGAAAATACATCAGTAGCAATGCCAGTTAAAAATATGATTGGTATTATTATAGGTGTTGCAATGGGTATATTTGCTTACACAGAGATAACTGCAAGACTTACTTCACTTGAAACATCAAGAGAATTGATGAACGCAGATTTATTGAAAAAAAGTGAACAGACAACTACAGACAGTGAACAATTCATGCTTTTGGAAGAATTGTATAAAACTGTAGAAAAACTACAAAATACACAAGAACAAAATATGACTAATAAAGTTAATATTGAGTTCACACAAAAGCAGTTAGAAAAGGCTTTAGAAGATATAGAAATATTAAAAGACAAGGTTAGACAAAATGGAAAATCTTACTGAGATAGTTATTGCATTATTAATGATTGTTAATGGTGAAATAAAAGAACATAGAATACAAGACAGTATGTCAGAATGTCTAAAAGGTAAAAGAATTGCTATGAGAGAAACTAAGTCTCATATTGAGTACCAATGTATAAAATCTATGGCAGAAACAGAAATTTACATGGGTGCAAAATCTATTAAAAAATTAATATTAGACTAATATGACAAAAGTAGACCATAAAGAATTTGTTAATAAACTACAAGACCAGACTTACGAAAACGAAAGTAAAATTAATAGACAAACAGTTGATGGTTTAAAAAACGACATTGATAGATTAGATGAAGAAGTAAGAAATTTAAAATTAATAAATGCTGACCATAAAAAATTAAATGGGAAGCTAAGAAAACAAATAGATAAACTAGAAAAGGATTTAAAAGACGAAAAAGAAACATCTTTAATGATGTACCACTCACCATGATTGATAAAATATGTTATGCTATATTTGGAACATTAGATAAATGGTGTGCTTGGGTAGACAAGATGTTTGTAGAACAACCTAAAAAGAAGAAGAAAAATGTCAAAAGATAAATTATTAGAATTACACTCGCTATTAGCGACAAAACTTTTAGATAAAATAAAAGATGATGATGTAAAAGCTAGTGACCTTAATGTTGCTAGACAGTTTCTTAAAGATAATGGTATAGATGGATTACCTGCTAATGATAACCCACTACAACAATTAGTAGATGAACTACCATTTGCAGAAAAGAAACTAGTTAAAAACAACTAAAAAACTAGGAAAATCAAGGGTTTTAGCCCATTGTGAAATACGACTAGTGTTCTTTATTGTTTTTTAAGGTATTTGACCTTTTTATTATATTTTCTTATAAAGGTACTGGCTAACTTCATTTTAGTTTGCCATTTACCAATAAGTTTTTGGTAGTGTTCTAACTTCTTTAGTCGTTTTTCATCTTTGGACAAGATAACGACTTTAGGCTTTAGGACACCATTAAGCCAATTTTTAGAAATAACAAATTTTAAAATTGCTAATTCTAATTCAGCTTGTTGGATTGAGTGTTCATATTTTCTTTGTCTTTTTTTAAAACCAGAATAATATTTATAAATACTATGACTGGTTTGATGAACTAACTCTCTCCAACCTCTACGCATGGTAGTTGGGTCTCCACTTAAACAAATAAAAGTATCCCACCAAATATTTCTATATCTGGTTATTGGGTATCTTATTGTAGGTGGTGCAAATTTAGGCTTACCAAATTTATTACAAATTAATCTGACAGCTCTTTTGCCTTCAAATCTTGTAATATAAGGTATTGTTTGCTTATCCCATAGATTATTTACCTCATCATATTTAAACTTCATTTTAACATGATATGGTATTTCTTCTTGTGGTGGTGTTGTCATAAGACATATCTCCTATTCCAAGAACTTACTTAGTCGTATTCACAATGTTTAATAGCTAAGTGACTTTTTAAATCACTAATAAAAATTTCTCATAAAAACTTTTATACAGACATTATATCAAATTGAGTTTTGCAAAATTTTAGAAAAAAACTTTTTATTGAAAAGTAGACGATTGAAATTTTAGGGTGGTTAATAATTGGTGCGACAATAAAAACCTTTTTGCACTTTTAACGAAAAAAAAAATTATGCACGAAAAATTAAAAGACTTTAGAAATTTTCTATATTTAGCTTGGAAGCATTTAAGACTTCCTGCACCCAGTACAATGCAATATTCAATCGCAGACTATATTGCTAATGGAGATAAACGTACAATTATAAGTGCGTTTAGAGGAGTAGGTAAAAGTTGGATTACTTCAACTTATGTCTTATGGAGATTACTTCTTGACCCACAAATAAATATATTGGTTGTCTCTGCTTCTAAGAATAGAGCAGATGACTTTAGTACGTTTTGTTTAAGACTGCTATCTGAGATGCCTATATTACAACATCTCACACCAAAAGGTGACCAACGACAATCTAAGATTAGCTTTGATGTTGCACCTGCGTTAGCTTCTCATCAACCTTCAGTTAAATCTTTAGGTATAACTTCACAGCTAACTGGTAGTAGAGCAGACTTAATTATTGCAGACGATATTGAAACTTCAGGTAATACTCAAACACAGTTTATGAGAGATAAACTTGGAGAAGCAATCAAAGAGTTTGAAGCTATTGTTAAACCAGAAGGTTCAAGAATTATATTTTTAGGAACACCTCAGACAGAACAATCTATTTATAACAAGTTGCAAGAGAGAGGTTATAAAGTTAGATATTGGACAGCGAGGTATCCATCAGAGAAACAACTAAGGTCTTATGGTTCTAATCTTGCACCTATTATAGCTAATACTTGGGAACATGAACTTGTAGGTAAAGCAACTGACCCACAAAGATTTGATGAAAAAGATTTATTAGAAAGAGAAGCAAGTTATGGTCGTATAGGCTTTAATATGCAGTTTCAACTAGATACAACATTAAGTGACTTAGACAGATACCCACTTAAACTAAAAGACTTAGTAGTTCTTAATTTAAACCCTACTACTGCCCCTGAGAAGGTCGTATGGGCTTCTAGTCCTGAATTACAATGGAATGACCTACCTAACGTAGGTTTGCAAGGAGATGCCTATTATAGACCCATGCAGACACAAGGAGAATGGATAGACTACACTGGTTGTGTAATGTCTATAGACCCTTCAGGTAAAGGTAAAGATGAGACAGCTTATTGTGTCACTAAGATATTAAATGGTAATATTTATGTAGTTGATGCAGGTGGTTATAACTCTGGTTATTCTGAGCATGTCTTAAATAAACTTGTAGGTATTGCTAAGAAGCATGAAGTTAAGAAGATATTAATTGAAGAAAACTTTGGTCAAGGTATGTTTGAAGCCTTACTGAAGCCTTATTTAATGAAAGAGTATCCTTGTACTACAGAGATGATAAGACAGACATCTAACAAGCATAGAAGGATATTAGACACCCTAGAACCCCTATTTGCACAGCATAGAGTAGTATTTGATGCTAATGTGATTAGAAAGGACTATGAGGACACTAATAGCTTATATCCACCAGAAACAGCATTAAGGTATCAACTGATGTATCAAATCAGTAGATTACAGAAGGGTGCTAATACTTTAGCCCAAGATGACCGAATAGATGCCTTGCAGATGGCTTGTTATTACTGGATATTACAGCTTTCAAAAGACCAAGATATGTCAGTAAAGACAAGAAAAGAGGAACTATTTAACCAAGAATTAGAGAAGTTCTTTGGAAGACAAAATCAAGACAATACTTGGTTTAAGATATAAGACATATCTAAGTGCCACTATTAGATAAATAGAACTATTAGATAACTATTAGTTTTATAATAAGATTAATCAGGTTCAAGTATGTAATAATGGAACTGATGATGAATATAGTGTGACTAATAGAGATAACTAAATACATGAACCATAATGATAAACTATTATATCTTAAAGCCTTATGTACAACTAAAGGTGAAAAGAAAGTAATAAAAGAGATAACTGAAGCAATAAAGGATATTAACGATAAGGGTATCTTTAAGTTCAGTCATACAAAGGAAAAGAAGCCTGAAAATCCTTTAGATGACCTAATAGAGGGCAGGGAGTTTATACTTAACAATACTGAGGAGTTTCTTAACCACTGTGTTGATTATAGTATGGCAGATAAAATAGAGGACTTATTGTTTCCCCAGAAATAATTTGGGGTAAATATCTGACAACCTCACGTATATACACAGAAATTTTTTTACCCCCATGCCACCCCCAAAATTTATGCAGGGGTACACCACCCTATACCAGTATATTGCAACGTGTGTTGCACAAAAAAATAATAATAGTTATATTTTGCAACAGGAAATATTGGTTATTGCAACCAGTACATACAATTTTTCAAGGATTTTATAGTTTAGAATAATTTTAATTAGCAAATTTGGAATTTTTTTATTTTGCTTCCATGCTTCTCATTATCTGTTTAAGAACTAATTATTTATTTTTTAGATTTATGAAACTCAGTTTCTAAATTATGGATATTGCTTTCGTATGTATCGCCTTTCTTAAAGTTTTCCATAAGATAATAAGGAATAATACCTAAAAACTTAGTCCATTTAATATTATTTTTCTTTGGAATTTCAATTAATGTTTCTCTAGTTTGAGGGTGTATTAATAAATAATTATCTTTGACTACAATAATCATGCCATAGATAGGGTCTTCTTCATGTGGGTATAACATAACCATTCTATTAATACACTGTTTGTTAATAGTGTTGCTGTCTTCAATTTCTTTAGCAGAGAACACATAAACAAAGCCTGAATAACACGTTTCATTAACAGATAAATAACCAAATACAGGCGACCATCTATCTATTAAACCAGTAGTGACAGGCATAGTTGTTGGTTGCGAGAAGTTTAACATTTTAACTTTAGTTTCACCTATAATTTGACCAAGAATAGGTAAGTGGTCTATACCATCAGAATTATTATTAGTTTTAAATTGTTCGCTGTAGGCTTTTTTAATCTTGTAGTAATTATCTAAGGTAATATTTTGTTGGTGAATTGCTCTATATAATACATTCTTATCAATACCAGATTTTTTAATTATATCTTTTTGGCTATGCTCTTTGCATAACTCTTTAATAAATTGAGAAAATTCCTCTAAAGAATTGGGTGAATTACTCATAATGTCAGTTATATTCTTAATTATCATATTATCTACCTATATATAGGCATATAATATATTAAATTATATATCAAGAATTATTTTTATATAAAAGATTGACTTCCTATTTATAATATGCACAAGATATTATAACTGATTTGCGAGATATTATCTCATATATCAGATAACATTAACTGTAAGGAGTGATATGTTTAACCAAGACAAAAAGCAGATACAAATGCTACAAGCAAGAGTATCACAATTAGAGACAACAGTAGGTCATTTGACTAATGCTGTGCTTAAAATCAACAAAAGAAAACAAGCAGAAGACAAGGTAAAAGTAGCATTAACACCTACTTTAGAAGAACTTGTGACTAAGCATGAGTTAGATTGTTTAAGAAAGAGAGCAGGATAATGCAGTTATCTTTATTTAAACCTGCTGACATTTTACCAGATAATTTGAGAAAGGTGGTAGACAAAGTAAGGAATGACTTACGAAAACCTACTGCTCAGATTATTTATTTACCATATATAAAGAGACAGCTTTTTAGCTGTTCTAAGGTAAGGAAACATGGCAACAATAAGCATAGTTGAAGGTGAATTACCAATACTAGAGGAAGCAACTTCACCCAAAATGTTCAATCATTTGGGTAGTGCTTTAGTAAAGGCAGAGAAAGTCTTTGCTGAGAACAACACTAAAGTTGAAGACTTCAGTATTGTGGTAGTCACTGAGACCATTGAAGATATTATTTGCTAGGGTTATACAACTTTTTACCCAACCAAATAAATTAATTTACAATGTTCTATAGCTGTTCTATTGATATATCAACATGATGTGTCATATATAACACAGGCACAAAATCTAGGTATGATTGCATTGCACAATATTTCATTATCTATTTTTTTAAAGTGTCCAACATTAATAATTAACACTTGTGCAAGTAAGGATAATATGCAGAATGAGAACAATAACTAATAAAATAATAATGGTAGTAGCAATGATAGTATGTAGGGTAGTACACAAAGTCAGATGTCGGTCTTTTTTAAGACGTATTGAAGACTTCAGCTATGAAGTTAAGACTTTAAAAAATACGAAAAAATTACCCTTTATTAAAAAGCAAATCATTGTCAGTAATGACTGGGAAAAATCTACAGCATTAAAAATAGGTGATGTGTGTATCAAATATAGTTTTGATAAACTCATTAAATATCTTGATGTCAGAGATGTGGAAATTACTGAACCTGAGTTCAACACAAATGTTGCAATAGCATTAGCTAAAACAACTAGTGAAACTCATAACTCTACTAACATTATACAACTAGAAAGTAGAGAGAGGGGCAATGAAAGAGCAATACAAAAAAGCAGTCTTTAGTTTAAGTTTTACACAACACTTCTTAAATTACATTAAGAAGGTAGAACAAAGACAAGGCAAAACACTACACACAAATGGAGTACCACTTCATTATGTTGCAGTGCTACAAATAATATTAATCTTAAAAGATAACGAGATGTCTACTGAAAGTATCTCATATCATTTTAATAATATTTTAGGCAGGGGCATCAACCAGTCTTCATTAAGTAGAACACTGACATACCTGCATGAAACACTAAGTCTAATTAAATATACAGACAATCCTTTTGCAGAAGACAAAAGATTTACTTATGTTGAATTGACTAGTGAAGGTAAAAAACTACAGAAGTTCTTTTTAGGTTCAACGCAGGAAGCTATTCCATCAGTCTTCAGTAGTTCTAAATTAATGACTGCGAGTTAAGGAGTAATATGTCGGTTAAAGCAATACATAGTTCAAATCCTGATAAACCAAATATTGTAAAAACTTTTAAAGATAAGTTTAGTGCAACTAAGGTGACTTCAGTAAAATATAATACAGATAGGAATACTTTTTTTGCTACATGTTTTAGAAGATTTGAACGATTAGGTTTAAAAGAAATAAATGCAATAGAAGTAGAAGGGATAAGTACAAATGAATAGTAGAGAAGCATTACTAAAACTTCATTCTGGTATTTATTTAAGAGGTAATACTCTTGCAGTACATACTAGAAAAAAACTACAAGTTGATGGTAAATGGGTCAGAGACAGTGAGTATGATACTGTTAAAATAAAAGACACTAGTGATACATCTTTTAAGAAGGCACTAGACGAAGCAATCAAAGTAAAAGAAAAACATAATCTAGAAATTGTACCTGCTAATTATCACAGCAGAAAAAATGGTAAGAAAGCAATTACTAAAGGTACACTAGGTGAATGTTTGCAGATGACGTTTGATAAGCAATGGGAGAATGGTAATAATGTAGCTAACATTAAAATCTACATGAGAGATATATTAAATTATTTCTCACCTGACATTTCATTAGAAGATATGCAAACTCATGCACACTACAATGGCTTTGTTAATTTTATGAAAAAGACTATTGAAGAAAGACCTAACAATAATCTTTCAACATACAATACAAGAACTACAAACCATAGACTGTCAGTGTTAAGAGAAACATTTAGAGAAGCCATTGCAAGACGTATGATGGAACAATCTAAATTACTTAATCCTGATTTAAGAGTTAAAGATATGGGTTGGAGTAATCTTCATGTCATAGAAAGTAAAAGCAAAAAACCAATAAGCAGAGAAGATGAAGCTAGAGTTATGGACTTAGCTTATGCAAATGATGATGAAGAACATGCTGATGCAATGCAGTATTTAATTAATGGACTAGGGGCTAGACTACAATTTGAGTTCCATGACGATAAATTTAATATTGATTGTATTGATTATAAAAATAAAACTATTAATTTTTTTCGGCACAAGACACAGCAATGGTCAGGTGACTTACCATTGAACGATACAGCTTATCGTATCTGTGTTAAGTACAGGGAAACTGCAATAGCACATAAATCTAGAAAGTTATTTCCAAATGTGACTGTAAGAAGTATGAGAACTTTTTTTGAAAAGTATGGAAAGTTATTAGAGATAAAAGACTTTACACCTTATGCTACAAAGCACACATTTATTACAAGATTATGTGAAACAAAAACACCAGTCAAAGTTATATCTAAACTTGCAGGTATAAGCATTGAGACTGTATTAAAATACTATGCACAGGAAACACCTGAAGCATTAAGGGAAGCTGTAAATAGTATTAATGATAGTAATGTTATTCCTCTTATGGGTCATAACTCAAAGGGGTTGATTAAATAAATGGATACTGCTAATTACATTCACAAAAGTGGGCGAGTGGTGGAATTGGTAGACACGCCAGTCTTAGGAACTGGTTTCGCAAGAAGTGAAGGTTCAAATCCTTTCTCGCCTACCAGAAGCAATTACTGGGTTAATCTAGTTGCACAAGGTGTTGCATTATGAGTTATATGTTGCACTGCATTAAAAAAGAAGGAAGTAGTTATAGGGTTAATGACAAAACATTGGTCTTAGGAACTACTTCCAAAAAATTTACATGCACTGCTGTATTATTGTTCTTTAATAGCAACACCTTTTTTTAAAAACCAAGTATATGCACTTGTGCAATGGTCTGGTGGCAAATGCAACAGAACCAATGCAACAAGACACAGGTGCATACAAAATGTAAGGAGATGTTCTCATTATGTCTGAAACACAAGCAAATTTACTACAAGAGCAACTACAAGAGTTAGTTAAAGTTGGTGTAGGTGGTAAATACAAAGATAAAGAAAACTACATCAGCAAGATACAGGAAGAAATAGAATTTGAAGAAGCAATGTTAAGAGGTGGTATTGATAGATACAACAAAGCCATAACTGAAGCTAGAACTAAAAAGCAGGAAAGCACCACAATGTATGGTCTTTTTCACCAACAAAAATATATAGATAAACTGTCTAGTTTAATCCATTTGAAAGTGCAAAAGATTGACACTGGTCAAGTAGGAACACATCACATATCAATTAAAAAGATAGTGCAGTGCTTACCAAATACAGCTTTTAATCAAGACACTAAAATGATGTCTAACAATCAAAGCATATTTGATACCTGTTCATTGATTATATTGAAGAATGTAATTGATGGTATTTCCAGTGATTGTACATTGAACAAGTTATCTATAATTATAGGCAATGCTTTAATGCTAGAAGCTAGAATATTGTTATTCAAAGAGCAAAAGAAGAAAGAATACAATCAGGTAGCCAAGCGATTAGAAGGCAAAAACATACCTCAGAAGACTAATAGATGGCAGTACAAGAAGAACGTATGGGTCTATTGTATGAACAAGCATGAACTTCAATTTGACGATTGGACTAAGGAACACAGGCTACATTTAGGTGTACAAATGATACATCTATGTGAGTTATTAGGCTTAGTAAAAGTAGGTAATATGAAGCTACATAAGACCAAGACTATAACTTATGTGCAACCTACACCTAAGATTATTAAAGAAATAAAGAACTTTAATATTAAAAATGAAGCCTTGTTTCCTAAGTATTTACCAATGCTTATGCCACCTAGAAAATGGACTTCACCTTTTATTGGTGGGTACTATGGCAAGAAACATAATTTTGAAAACAAACCAGAGGAGATAGCTAATGCACTACAATCTAGTAAAAGCAAGTAATAGAAGATACTTAGAAGAATTAAACAACAGGGTACATGAGATGCCAGTTGTTTATGAAAGTGTAAATGTAATACAAGAAACTGAATGGGTAATTAATAAACCTATTTATGACTTGATACAAACTTGTATGGATAATGACTTCAATCTAGGTCAGCTTCCAGTCAATCCAAGAGCAATGGAACTTCCACCAAAACCATTTGATATAAAAACAAATAAGGAAGCATTGGTTAAATGGAAAAGAGAAGCACAACAAGTACACAAAGCAATGGGTCAATCAATGTCTAAATTTATTCAAGTTAGGCTAATCATGGAAGAAGCTAGTATGTTATTACATAAAGGTGGTTTCTTTTACCCAATGCAGTTGGACTTCAGAGGTAGGATATATCCTAAACCTGCATTACTCTCACCACAAAGTGCTGACTATTCAAGAGCATTACTTAAATTTAAGTATGGTAAAAAGATGGGTAATAATGACAGTGCAAATATATTTGCTGTTGCAGGTGCTAACTTATATGGAGAAGTAGATAAGGAAGAACTACCACTTAGAAGACAATGGGTTCTTGATAATATAAATAAAATTGTAGCATCAGCAAAAAATCCATTAGAAGAAACATGGTGGGCTAGTGCAGATAAACCTTATTGTTTTCTTGCATGGGCTATTGAGTTTAAAGACTTTGTTGAAAGTGATTATTCACCAGACTTTATAACTACATTACCAATACAAGCTGATTGTTCTAACTCAGGTCTACAACATTACTCAGCTATGATGAGAGACCCTATTGGTGGTAAAGCTACTAATCTAGTTCCATCTAATAAACCTAATGATGTTTATAATTTAGTTGCACAAAAACTAATTATGAAACTTAGAGATATGAAAGATAAACCAATGGCACAAAAGTGGTTAGAGTATGGAATAGATAGAAAGCTATGTAAGAAACCAGTGATGTGTCTACCATATTCATTAACTAAATTTTCATGTAGAAAATATATTGAAGAACACATGAAGAAACAATTTAATGAACGTGGTGTATCTTTAGATTTATTTAAAGTATCAGACAGAGAAGATGGTATCTTTGAAGCAACGAACTGGCTAACACCAGTGTTATGGGAAAGTATCAATGAGATAATTGTTGGTGCAAAAGAAATAATGAAGTTCTTAAAAGATATAGCTAAACTTGTGGCATCAGAAAACTTACCAGTAGTATGGACTTCACCTTTAGGATTTCCAATTCAAATGTTATGTTATGAAAAGGAAAGCAAAAGAGTTAAGACACAAATGGGTGATAGTATAGTTAAACTTTCTGTAGCACATGATACTAATAAAATATCTAAAAGGTCTACCAGTCTAGGTGTATGTCCTAATTTTATACATGCCAATGATGGTGCTGTATTACAATTAGCTACAGTAAAAGCTAAAGAACTAGGAGTAGATAATTTTAGTATGATACATGACAGCTTCGGAACACTAGCATGTGACAGTCATTTGATGTCTAAGGCTCTTAGAGAAGCCTTTTGTGAGGTATATCAAAAAGATGTACTAAAGCAGTTTGCTGATGAAATGTACTCAATGTTATCTGAGAAAAATCAAAAGAAATTCCCAGAAATGCCTAAAAAAGGTGACCTTGATTTAGATTTAGTCAAGCAATCTGTGTTTTTCTGTATCTAGGTATATGCACTTGTGCATCTAAGTACCACTATTAGATAGACTAACATAAAAAGGAGAATATCTATGCAACCACAAACACACGTAAGTGTTCTAGGGGAAGCTGTTTATCCTCATCTTAACAAGCCTGACGTTAAATTTAACGAAGCAGGTGAGTATAAGGTGACCTTGAAAGTCGCTAAATCAGATGCTACCGACATGATTAAATTATTTGATGATGCACAGGCAGACAGTCTAAAAAAAGCGATTGCAGAAAACAAAGGTAAGAAGGTTAAAGAAAGTCCTCACCCTAGATACAATATTGAAGGAGACAATGTTTTCTTCATATTTAAACTAAAGGCATCAGGGGTCAATAAGAAGACAAAAGAAAGTTTTACTCAAAGACCACAAATACTTGATGCTGATAAAAAACCATTCCCATTAGATAAACAAATATGGGGTGGGTCTAAGATTAAGATTGCTTATTCATTAGTACCTTACACTGCACCATTTGGGGCAGGTATAACAGCTAGAATAAAAGCAGTTCAAATCATAGAACTAGTAGAAGGTAAATCCGATATACCTTTTGAAAAAGAAGATGGCTATGTAGCCGAAACTAACTCAGATGCACAGACAGAAGTTCAAACGAGTTCAGATTTCTAAATCGGTTTTTCTTAAATCAGGACTAGAAGAAGTTGTCTACAACTGTCTAAACAAAAACAAATGTGTCTTTGTTTATGAAGGTTTAAAGATAACATTCACTAGTCCTGAACAGAAAAGAACATATACACCTGACTTTCCAGTTTCTAACTCAAATATTATTATAGAAACTAAAGGTGCATTTAATTCAGCAGATAGAAAAAAGATGAAGCTGATACAAAAACAAAATCCAAAATTAGATATTAGATTTATATTTTCTAATTCAAAAAATAAAATTGGTAAAAAATCCAAAACAACTTATGGGAAATGGTGTGAGATGTTTGGGTTTAAATATCATTGCGTACAATCAACAAAAAAAGAAATACCAGATGACTGGTTAAAGGAGATAAAGGAAAAACAAAATGGCAAGACAAGAAACTAAATATATTGTTATTCATTGTTCACAGACTAGACCCAGTCAGGACATAGGAGTAAAAGAAATCGACCGATGGCATCGTGAACGTGGGTGGTTAAAAGTTGGCTATGCAAGAGTTATCAAAAGAGATGGCACTGTAGAACAGGGCAGAGATGATGACGAATTACAAGCACATGTAAAAGATTATAACCATGTATCAACTTCAGTTTGTGTTGTAGGTGGTGCAATGGAAGAAGACTGGCAAGAACCAGAAGATAATTTTACAGGAGAACAATGGGAAAGTCTAAAAAGAGTTTTAGAAGAACTTGTTGTTAAATACCCTGAAGCAAGAATTGTAGGACATTATGAACTTGATGAAAGAAAAACATGTCCTAATTTTAACGTAAGAGAATACTTATTGAACGAAGACGTTAAAGATTACAAGTTCCAAGATAGCACTGTCTCTGATGCAGACATTCAGGAAATGAAAGATGCAGGAGAACTCTAGCACTTTCATTAGACATGCACCTTGCGAAAATTGTGGTAGCCGAGACAACCTAGCTATCTACCTAAACCATACCTACTGTTTCGGTTGCCACGATTACAAGAAAACACATGGCGAACTTCCTGAAGTTGCCACAAAGAAACAAAATACAAATATGATAAGTGGAATAATAGAAGCATTACCTAAACGAAAATTAAATAGTGAAACCTGTAAAGTCTTTAAATATGAGACTGGCACATACAAAGGTAAGAGTTGCCATATCGCAAATTACTTTGATAAAGATTATAACAAAGTAGCACAGCATTTAAGGTTTCCTGACAAATCATTTATATGGATTGGAGATACCACAAATATAGCTCTCTTTGGTCAGCACTTGTGGAGAGATGGTGGTAAAAACATCATAATCACAGAAGGAGAACTTGACGCAATGTCTGTATCACAAATGCAGAACAATCGTTATCCAGTGGTGTCAGTTCCTAGTGGCTCTGCAAGTGCAAAGAAATATATCAAGAGAGAACTTGAATGGTTATCTAAATTTGAAAACATTGTATTGATGTTTGATAATGATGAAGCAGGAAACAAAGCATCTATTGAATGTGCAAATATATTACCTGTAAGAAAAGTTAAGATTGCAAAACTACAAGAAAAAGATGCAAGTGACTTATTACAAAAAGGTCAAGGCTCAAAAATTATTGATGCTATGTGGGAAGCTAAAGCCTACACACCACAAGGTATTATACAAGGTGTAGATACAAAAGAATTATTACTTAATGATGAACAAGTAGAAAGTATTCCTTATCAATGGAATGGACTAAATGAAAAACTACAAGGCATAAGATTTGGTGAACTAAATTTATTATGTGGTGGTTCAGGCACAGGTAAATCTCAAATGACAAGAGAGATTGCTTATGATTGTATTTTAAAAGGTCACAAGGTTGGCTACATTGCATTAGAAGAAAGTGTTAAAAGAAGTATAAGAGGATTAGTAAGTGTAGGATTAAATGCACAAATACATAATCCTGTAATTCGCAAAAATATTTCTGACGAAAAAATTTTAGAGGAGTTTGATAAAGTCAAAAACCATGTAGCATTTTACGACCACTTTGGAAGTTCAGACAGTACAGACTTGATGAACAGAATTAGATACATGGTGCAGTCACTAGATTGTAAAGTAATTATATTAGACCACATATCAATAGTTGTTTCAGGAATTGAAGAAGGTGATGAGAGAAGAACTATAGATAACTTAATGACACAACTAAGAAAACTAGTTGAAGAAGTTAAGTGTGCAATGTTTGTGGTATCACATTTAAAAAGACCTTCAGGTAATCTAGGACATGAAGAAGGTGTACAAACATCTTTATCACATCTAAGAGGTTCACATGCTCTTGCACAATTATCAGATGCAGTAATAGGCTTTGAAAGAAACCAACAGTCTGAAACTGAAAGCAACATAATGATAGTAAGAGTATTAAAAAATAGATTTAGTGGAGAGACAGGTGTAGCGACAAGTCTTATATACGATAAGAATACAGGTCGTTTAGCCGAAAGTAATTTTGATGAATGATAAATTACTTACTAAATTTATTCTAAATTATTTAATACAAAAACCTGAGTATTTAAAATTATCTGGAAAACAGCAACGAATAGCTTTTGAAACATACAAAACTATTATGACTGCTATTTATCAATCAATTAAACATGACAATATATTTCCAGTAATAGTTTGTGGAGATTTACAAGCTAAAAAAACAATTAAGAGTGCATTGAAATCAGTGCAGTCATATTTACCAAGTATAGAAAAAATAACAGTACATCTTGTACAATGATAAACAGACCTGAATGTGATTTCTGTGAAGCAAAATCAGACATCTACGAAACAAACAACGATAAGAAAACTTATTATTGTGGTGGGTGTTATCTAAAGAAAAAACCTAAAAATGAAACTAATACTAGACCTAGAGACCAATGGTTTTCTAGATAAAGAAAACTTAGTAATTCACTGTATAGTTTGCAAGGATATAGAGACCAATGAGGTCTATTCATATAATCCTAATACTATTAATGATGCACTAGAGTTGTTAAACAAAGCTGAAGTTCTTATAGGACACAACATAACTGGCTTTGATTTAAAAGTATTAGAACAAGTATTAAAATATAAATTTAAAGGTAAAGCATTTGATACCTTATTATGTTCAAGACTTATATGGACTAACAGACTTGAACTTGATTACAAATATAAACAAATGCCACCTAAACTATTTGGAAAACATTCATTAGAAAGTTGGGGATATAGATTAGGATTAAGAAAAGGTGACTACCAAGAACATTCTACGTTTGATGAATACAATCAAGATATGTTGGAGTATTGTCAAAGAGATGTAGAAGTCACACACTTATTATTTACTGAAATACTAAGAACAAATTATTCTGAAGAAGCAATCACACTAGAACATAAGTTTGCCTTTTGGATACAAAAGCAAGAAGAACATGGTGTTGATTTTGATGAGAGTTCTGCTCAGAACCTACATTCAATCCTTACAAAGAAAAGATTGGAGATTAGTGACAAACTATCTCTAGTCTTTTCTGAATGGAAGAAGTCTACAGGTTTTAAAACATACAAGAGAGATAATATTAAAAAAGGAATTAAAGCAGGAGTACCAGTTGAACAATTTAAAACTGAAATCTTTAATCCAAACTCACGTGACCACATAGCAGACAGATTACAAAAAGTATTAGGGTGGAAACCTAAATCATTTACAGCAACAGGAAAACCAGAAGTGAACGAAAAAATATTAAAAGCACTTCCATATCCTGAAGCAAAACTATTAGCTGAATATCTTATGATAACAAAAAGATTAGGACAGTTAGCTGATGGTGAACAAGCATATTTAAAATTAAACAAAAGAGGGAAAATTTATGGAAAAGTTATTACGAATGGGGCTTTATCAGGCAGGTGTACGCATCATCACCCAAACCTTGCACAATGCGTTAGCAGTGGTTCGCCATTTGGTAAAGAATTTCGTGCCTTATTTACTTCTCCTTCCAGTATGGTTATGTGTGGTATTGACTTTTCTGGTTTGGAGTTGCGTGTGTTGGGGCATTATCTCAACGTATATGACAATGGTGATTTTTCAAAAAAACTTTTGGAAGATGATATACATACCATCAATCAAAAGGCTACAGGATTACCCACACGTAATAAAGCTAAAACTTTCATATATGCTTTCATTTATGGGGCAGGAAATGATAAACTCGGTGAAATCCTTGAAGTCAATAATGACGAAGCCAAAAGAGTAAGACATAAGTTTGAAGCATCTTTACCTGCACTTAAAACATTAACTACAAGTGCAAGACATAAATTTAAAACATCAGGTTTTGTAAAAGGTTTAGATGGTAGGAAGTTATTACCAAGAGCAGAACACTCAGTTTTAAATACACTTATTCAATCAGCAGGGGCTTTATTAGTAAAGCAAGGTACAATTATATTAAATGAAGAACTACACAGAAATGGATTTGTGTGGGGTAAAGATTATGCAATGGTTTTACATGTGCATGATGAAATGCAGTTTGTTGTACAAAAAGATAAACTAGAAAAATTTAAAGAGATAGCCAAAGGTATGTTTAAGAAGACCCAAGAACATTTTAATTTTAAAACAGAATTAGATGGTGAGATGAAGGTCGGACAGAATTGGAGTGAAACACACTAACAAGTTTGACCTTGACCTAAAGTTTGGTCAGAGTAAAGAAAACGAACTTCAGATAGCAATAGAAGGCAAAGTAGAATGTAAGGCAGATAGATTAACTGTCAGAACAGGTAATGTATTTATTGAGATTGAAAGTAGAGGAAAGCCATCAGGTATTATGGTCACTACTTCTAAATACTATGCCATTTGTCTTGTTGTAGAAAAACGTAAAGATGACGTTTGGATTTTAGTACCAACAAAACTTCTTAAAAAACTTATGAAAAAATTCCCCATTAAAAATGGTGGAGACAAGTGGACTTCTAAAGGACACATCATACCAAAATGCGAACTATTAAATCTAGAAATGTAATATGAAAAAACTACTTAAAAATAAAATTAAATTACCAGAACTAGAAGATGCAGACTTTCCATATAAATTTTATATGTGCTATTGGTCTGACATAATTAGTTGTAGTAATTGGGCTAGTCTACCTGACATAAAAAAATCTAAAACAGCAGTGTGTATAACTATGGGTTGGTTAATACATACATCAAAAGAAAAATACGTTTTCATTGGTGACATTAATTTTAATGATGATGGCACAATCAATGAAGGTGGAAACTCAACAGTAATACCAAAATCAAATATCTTAAAACTAAAGGAGATAAAACTATGAAAACTTTAAATAGTTTTCTTAAAGATACTAAGAAGACAATGTTAATAGATAGTGATTTATTAGCATACAAGGTCACTTCTTCATTAGAAGAACCTATAGACTGGGGTCACGACCAGTGGACATTACACTGTGACTTTGCAGTAGCAAAACAATTATTTGCACAATCAATTCACTTTTATATGAAACTTACAAACGCAGGTAGTTTTGTAAATGTATGGAGTGATAGTAATAATTTTAGAAAGCAAATAGATAGTGACTATAAATCATACAGGAAAGGTATAAGAAAACCTGTTTGTTATAAAGCACTTAGAGATTGGGTTATTAAAACATACCCAAGTAAAGTTTATAAAAACCTAGAAGCTGATGACACTATTGGAATATTAGCTACAGGTGAATATAAAAATAAATGTGTAATTATATCTGGTGATAAAGATATGCGTACTATACCTGCATATCATTGTTCAATATTAGATAATCAAATTGAAAGAGTTGATGAACAATTAGCAGACTATAATTTTTGTACACAAGTATTAACTGGAGACCAAACTGATGGATATAAAGGTTGTGTTGGGGTTGGTCATGTTAAAGCCAGTAGATTACTAGATGCTAAAAAAACACTAGTAGAAAACTGGAAAGCAGTAATTGATGAGTATTTAAGAAACAAATATACAGTTGATGATGCTTACCATCAAAGCCGATTAGCAAGAATACTAAGAAGTGGCGAATACAATCTAAAAACAAAACAACCTAAATTATGGAGTTATCAGTATGCTAAGTACAGAGATACTAGACAAAGTAAAAAAGCTAGTTAGCAAAGATAGGGAAGATAAACATGGAGATAAAGTTATTAACCATGAAAATATCTCTAGATTGTGGAGTAGTTATTTACAAAATAAAACAAAACTAAATATTGTACTTTTACCTGAAGATGTAGCTAATCTTATGACACTACTAAAGATAGCAAGAAGTCAGGGGGGAAAGTTTAATATTGATGATTACGTTGATATGTGTGGTTATTCAGCGATTGCAGGAGAGATTGGAAGCAAAAGACAGCAATTAAGTACCACTTTAGGAGTATCTAATGATAAAAAAGCCAAGAATAAGTGAAGAAGTCATTAAATACTTAGACGAATTATTTCCTGACAAATGTCCAAATCTAGAAGAAACAGAAAAACAAGTCTGGTTTAAGGCAGGTCAGAGAAGTGTCGTTAATCATTTAATTAAGGAACAAAAAGTTCAAGAGGAGAAGTAGTACATGTGTTTATCACCTAGAAAACCTGCACCACCCCCAATGCCTGAGCCTTTGCCACCTGCAACACCTTCAGTTTCAAATGCTACTACAAAACAAAAAGCACCAACTGAAGCAAGTACAGATGCAAGTAGAGATACTTCTGTAGCTTCAAACTACAGCAGAAAGAGAACAGGTAGAGGGTCATTAAGAATACCTTTATCTGGTGGAAGTGGTGTAAATTTTCCAACTAGCTAATAATGGCAAGTTATACGTTAAAAGAAAAACCTGAGAATTATAAAGAAAATTCAGTTGCAGGGCAGTACCAAAAGCTAGAGATTGAAAGAGAAACATATTTAGAAAGAGCAAGAGAAAGTGCAGAACTAACTATTCCTCATTTATATCCAATGAAAGGATATAATGCGAACACAGAATATTCAACACCATACCAGTCAGTAGGAAGTAGAGGTGTTATGAACTTAGCATCAAAATTGATGTTAGCTTTATTCCCACCACAAGCACCATTTTTTAGAATTGATGTAGATGAATTAGTCTACAAATCTATTCAAGGTGACCCCAAACAGAAAAAATTAATTGAACAAGGTTTAGCCAAAATTGAGAAATCAGTTATGGATAACATTGAAGTACAGAACGATAGAGTTGCTGTATATGAAGCACTAAAACATTTAATTGTTTCTGGCAATGTTCTATTACATTTAACTGACACTGGATTAAGAGTTTATAGACTAGAAAATTATGTAGTCAAAAGAGACCCACAAGGTCATGTAATGAAAATTATAATTAAAGAAAGTGTAGTGTCAGATACTTTACCACCTAAAATACAAAAAGCTATTGGTGGAGAATATGACAACCAACAAGAAAAAACTTGTGACTTATATACTTGTGTAAAACGAATGGGTAAAAAGTTTATGGTACATCAAGAAGTAAAAGGACATGTACTTTACACAAAAGAATATACAGATGAAACTTTACCATTCATTGCATTAAGATTTAATAGAGTTGATGGAATGAACTATGGTAGAGGGCATGTTGAAAGTTTTATTGGTGATTTAAAAAGCCTAGAAGGATTATCAAGAGCAATACTAGAAGGAAGTTCTGCTTCAGCAAAAATGTTATTTATGGTTGCACCTAATGGTACAACAAGAGTATCTAATATTGCTAAAGCACCTAATGGTGCAATTATAGAAGGTTCAGCTTCAGACGTATCAGTATTACAAGCAAATAAATTTGCAGACTTTAGAGTAGCAATGGAACAGATGCAAAGAATAGAACAAAGATTACAGTTTGCATTTTTGTTAAATGCTTCAGTACAAAGACAGGCAGAACGTGTGACTGCTACAGAAGTACAATTAATAGCAAATGAATTACAAGATGCACTAGGTGGAGTGTATGGAATATTAACTACAGAATTTCAACTACCTTACATAAATACTAAATTAGCTATGTTAAGGCAGAAGAAACTACTACCTGATTTACCTAAAGACATAGTCAAAGTTAAGATTATTGTTGGAATGGAAGCATTAGGTAGACAGTCAGATAGATTGAAACTACTTCAATTTATTTCTGACCTTGCAGGAACTTTAGGTTCAGAGGTACTTGCAAAATATATTAACCTTGATGATGCAATTAAGAAATTTGCAATAGCAAATCAAATTGATACATCAGGTTTAATTAAATCAACTGAACAAATCCAAAACGAAGAACAACAAGCACAACAACAACAGATGGCACAGCAGATGCAGAATACTGCAACTGACCCTAGAGTAGCAATAGAAATGGGAAAACAATTCGCTAACTCTGGTGGCACTGCAAATGTTGAAGGTGATGAGTTAGTCTTAAATCAACAGGAGTAATATATGTCTACAGAAAAAGTAGAAATCAACGAAGCAGTAGCACAAAAATCAACAGAAGAACAAGTTAAAGAATTAAAAGAACAAGGTATTGATGTTAATACTTTGCAAAGTGAAGATGGTACAACAATAGTTGCAACAGAACCAGATACACAAGCACAAAATATTGAAAATCAAAGACCAGAATGGTTGCCTGAGAAATTTAAAAATGCAGAAGATTTAGCTAAAGCATACTCAGAATTAGAAAAACAATTCTCATCTAAAAAAGATGAACCAGTAAAAGAAGAAGCTAGTGAAGATTTAACTATTCCAAAAGAAGAAGTTAAATCACCAGAAAGTATTTCATTAGATAAGTATTCAGAAGAATATGCAGAAAAAGGTGTACTATCTGAAAAGAGTTATCAAGATTTAGCTAAACAAGGATTACCTAAAGATTTAGTTGATGGCTACATTGAAGGACAAAAAGCTATCGCTGATACACAAAGTGCTGAGATACAATCAGTTGTAGGTGGTAAAGAACAATATGGTGAACTTATGCAATGGGCTAGTGATAATCTACCAGAAGCAGAAGTGAAAGCATTTAATGATTTAACTTACACTGGAACTACAGAACAAATTAAAATGGCAGTTCAAGGTCTAATGACTAAAGCAGGTGTATCACCAAATTCACCACAACAAGAAATGGTACAAGGTGATGTCAATAATATATCTACTGAACAATTTACTTCAGTTGCACAAGTGACAGAAGCTATGAATGATAAGAGATATGAAACTGACCCTGTATTTAGAAAAGAAGTAGAACGAAAACTTGCTAATAGTTCAGTATTTTAATGGCTAGAAATTACCGAAAAGAATATGACAATTATCATTCTTCATCTAAACAAAAGAAGAATAGAGCAGGAAGAAACCTTGCTAGAAGAATGATGAAAAAAAGAGTTGGTATCAAAGGTAAAGATGTAGACCATAAAGATGGCAACCCAAGAAACAATTCTAGAAGTAATCTTAGAGTAAGAAGTAAATCAGCAAATAGGAGTGATAATAAGTAATGTGGTTTTCATTAGTTAAATTAGCATTAAAAACTGGTTCTGAAGTTTATAAAAATAGAAAAGAAACAAAAGTTTTACAAAGTATTGCTGAAAGAAAGCAAATGCAAAGAGTTATTGATGGCGAAATTGAAATGGTTAATACTATTAAAACTCATCAAGCAAACGATTTAAAAGATGAGATAGTTTTAATAATTATTTCAATTCCACTGTTGGTCTGTGCTTGGGGAATTTTTTCAGATGACCCAGAAATTATATCAAAACTTGATGCTTTTTTTGACCAAGTAAATAAATTTCCTCTTTGGTTGCAAGGTTTAATTATTGGGGGTTATTCAAGTGTACTTGGAATTAAAGGAGTATCAGCATTTAAGAAAAAATAAAGGAGAAAAATATGTCATTATATAGAAATATAAATCGTAGAAAAAAATTAGGTATTAGTAGAAGCAAAAAGAAATCTACAATTTCTAAAAAGAACTACGACAATATGAAAAAAGGTTTTCCAAAAAAAGGCTAGGTGGCTAAGAAAAAAGCAGGTAGCCTTTTAACTAAAGAAGTACATGAAACTAGGTCTAAATTTAAAAAGACTAG
>Ga0208899_1000798_pt1 | contig 23028 bp, 34 predicted proteins | sample VirMetDEL_Nov_24_FD_184518 | JGI IMG/M metagenome (GOLD analysis project Ga0208899, IMG submission 184518) | Aqueous microbial communities from the Delaware River and Bay under freshwater to marine salinity gradient to study organic matter... | ecosystem: Environmental > Aquatic > Marine >... | reverse complement strand
GTATCGATTTTTTATACGCATAATTAAATCTAAATCGTGTGGGTATAGATATACCAAACTAAAACCAGTTTAAGTTCAGATGGATATAAATAAAATACATAACCAAGATTGTTTGGAAGCTATGAAGCTAATGCAAGACAATCAATTTGACCTTGCTATAGTAGACCCTCCTTATGGTTTAAATATAGCAAAGACTGGTAGTTTGGGTAGGGATAAATTTTCAAAAAAAAATTGGGATACACAAACACCAACCCAAGAGTATTTTGATGAATTACAAAGAATAAGTAAAAATCAAATAATATGGGGATGGAATTATATGACTGATAAATTACCTACTTGTAAAGGTTTTATATATTGGAACAAATTAAATCACCACGATAATAGAAGTAGTGGAGAGTTAGCTTATTGTAGTATAAATGGATTAGCTAAACATTTTGAGTATATGTGGGATGGCAATAGATACGGATTTAAAAGTCAAAAAATACAAGGAGTTGGTAAGCCTAGCATAAGAATACACCCAACACAGAAACCAGTCAAGTTATACGAGTGGCTACTAATGAACTATGCAAAGGAAGGAGATAAGATACTTGACACGCACTTAGGTAGTGGCTCAATAGCCATAGCTTGTCACAACTTAGGTTACGATTTAACTGGCTATGAGCTTGACAAAGAATACTACGACAACGCTATCAAGAGAATAAAAAACCACCAAGCACAAACTAGAATATTTTGAGAGGGAGAAAAAAAATACCAACAAAAGTAAAGGAGCTAAAAGGCACACTAGAGAAATCCAGGTTAGTGGGAAATGAAATGGAAACTTCTCAAGTTGTTAGTATGCCTTCGGCTCCCTCCTTTCTCAATAAACAAGGTGCTGATGAATGGAACTTAGTCACTAACGAACTAGCCAATATTAAGATGTTGCATCTAACTGACTTATCAATCTTAGCAGCCTATTGTAATGAGATAGGTATTTACCGAGAGATAGCTCAAGAGTTACAAGGCAACTTTACAGAGCAGACAGTTGACAAAGATGGTAGGTTGAGGTCTAGTAAGATTGCACCAAAGTACAAGGTAATGCAAAACGCTTTACAGAATGCAATGAAAATTGCTACGCAATTTGGATTTACTCCAAGCTCAAGGGCATCTCTTAGTATGCCAGAACAAGATGAGGAAAGGACTGACGATTTTAATTTCTTTGACTAATGAAACTTAAGGAGGACAAGACTTTTTACTTTGATGACAAAGCAGCAGATAGAGTAGTCTACTTTATAGAGAATCACATTAAGCATATCAAAGGAGAGTTAGGAGGTCAGCCATTTAAGTTAGAGCCATTTCAGAAAACAATTGTAAGAGATTTATTTGGTTGGAAATATAGAGATAGTGGACTAAGGAGATTCAGAACTGCTTACATTTGTCTACCAAGAAAGAACGGTAAGAGTACACTTATCTCAGCTCTCGCACTCTATATGACTGTTGCCGACGGAGAGCCATCAGCAGAAACTTATGTGTGTGCATTTGATAGGTCACAAGCTGGGATAATCTTCGACGTGGCTAGTGGTATGGTTAGAGCTGACAAACAACTAGAAAAGAATTTAAAAGTATTTAAGAATAGTATAGTTCACGAAAAAAGTAATTCATCTTTCAAAGCATTATCAAGTGAGGCTTCTAGTAAGTATGGATATAATGCTAGTTGTTGTATAATGGATGAGGCATTTACTCAGCGTGATTCAAGTTTATGGGATGCACTAACGACAAGTGTAGCATCTCGTAGGCAACCTTTGAATATCGCTATTACTACTGCTGGTTACAACAGAGAGTCTTTCTGTTATCGCCTAGAGGAATACGGTCGCAAAGTTTCAGAGAATATTATTAAGGATGATTCGTTCTATTATGTAAAATATTATTGTCCAGATGATGTTGATTGGACTACAGAAGAAGCGTTAAGATTAGCTAATCCTGGTCTTGATAGTGGTGTAGTTAAATTAGACTATTTAAAAAGAGAACAAGCGAGAGCAATAAAGTTACCAAGTTTTACCAATACCTTCAGAATGCTCCATCTTAATCAATGGATGAACTCAAATGTTCTCTGGTTATCAGACGCTCAATTTATGGAGTGCAACAAAGCTCCAATACACTTAGAGGATTATAAAGGTATGACGGCTTATGCTGGACTTGACTTAGCGAGTGTTAGAGATATATCAGCTTTTGTTTTAATCATTCCAGAAGATGATAGGTTTACGGTTATCCCTTACTTCTTTGCTCCTAAAGAAAATGCTTTTATTCGTTCAAGGCGTGACCAAGTTGATTATATTTCTTGGGAGAAAGAGGGATTGATGGAGCTAACAGAGGGCGATGTAACAGACTATAACTACATTAAGCGTAGAATAAAAGAAGTGGCTGAGGTTGTAAACATAAAGTCTATTGCATACGATAGATGGAACTCAAGTCAGTTAGTTATTGATTTATCAGAAGATGGATTGCCGATGGAGAGCTATGGTCAAGGCTTTGCTAGTATGTCAGCACCAACTAAAGAACTTGAAAAGCTAATACTAGGCAAACAAATTAACCACGCTGGTAACAAAGTGTTGAGGTGGATGTGTTCTAACTTAGCTATGAAAACAGACCCAGCTGGAAATATAAAAATGGATAAGAGTAAATCAACAGAGAAGATTGATGGAATGGTTGCACTTGTTATGGCTCTAGGCTGTTATATGAATGATGATTCTAGCGACTCATCTACCTATGATGATAGGGGAATAGTATGGATTTAACTTTTGCGATTTCTCTTATCTTTGTAATGTAATTACAGATTTATGGGACTATTTGACTTCCTACGTTCAGAAAAGCGTGGAGATAATTTTTTAAAGGCTGTATTTGGTGGCTATGGTGCAGCCAACAGAACAGCAGTTACTAGAGATACATCTTTAACATTTAGTGCAGTATTTGCTTGTGTTAGAGTTATTAGTGAATCAATAGCAAGTCTACCCATAAAAGTTTACAGAGTCGAGGAGGATGACGATAAGATAACTGACGTCAGCCATCCAATCTACCGACTACTAGCTAGAAATCCTAATAGCTATATGACACCATACACATTCCTAGATACTCTAATGACCAACTTATTGCTAGAGGGGAATGCGTATTACTACATTTCTAGAGATTCTAACGCTAGACCCATAGAGTTAATTCCTATCAATCCAGAAGATGTTAAAGTAATTAAGCACGAAGGACAAATATACTACGACATTAAAGACTATGAGATAGGAGTAATGAAAGAGGATATGCTACACTTTTTCAACTTATCGTTTAATGGTTGTGAGGGAGTAAGCGTATTGAAAGCACAGAACACAACAATAGCAACTTCTATAGCTGCTAACGATACAGCAAATAGTTATCTTGGTAACTCTGCTCAAGTTGGTGGAGTTATTAAACATCCAGGTAAACTAAGTAAGGAAGCTGTAGCAAGATTAAAGAACTCTTGGAATCAGAATTACTCTGGCTCATTTGTAGCTGGTAAGACCGCTATCCTTGAGGAGGGTATGACATTCGAGCAAACTAACATTGATGCTAACAAGTATCAACTTTTAGAGACTCGTAGATTTCAGATTGAAGAAGTGGCGAGAGCGTTCAAAGTGCCATTATCGATGATTGGTCATCTCGAAAAGGCAGCTAACTACTCAAGTATAGAAGCATTAAGTATTGACTTTGTTAGGTTTACATTGATGCCATATATGGTAATGATAGAGCAAGAACTTAACAGAAAGCTATTTAGAGAAACAGAGTTCGGCTCGTTTACTATTAAGCTAAATGCTAATGCTTTACTAAGAGGAGATAGTTCCTCACGTGCTACCTATTACAGAGAGATGGCTAGTATAGGTGCTTTGTCTATTAATGAGATTAGACGAATGGAGGACTTGAATAGAGTAGGACCAGAAGGCGACCAGTTATTTATGCCGTTAAACTTTGCTCCAGTTGGAGACGTAGAAGAGGAGGACAAAGAATAGATGCCGATACCTACTAAAAATATAGACGAGACTAACGAGGAGTTCATCGAAAGATGTATGGCTGATGATACTATGGTAGAGGAGTATGAAGATGACCAAAGGTTAGCAATCTGTTCTTTACAATTAGAAGAAGAAAGAGACACTAACTTTCCTACAAAGGATGAAGATAAAAAAGTAAGTTTAAAGAATAGTAACTATCCTCAGTTTGATTATGACTACGCTTTAAAACTAAAAGAAGATTATCCTAGCATTTGGAAAGCTGGTGGTAACATAAGAGGAAACGATGCTTTTATGTTATGGGGTAGAGCTAGAGATGGTCAAGAGACAGAAGCTATTACTGAATGGATAAAAGAACGAGAGGCTTGGATAGCTAGACATTATGAAGATGGCAAACAATTTAAAGGAGATAAAGAGCCTAATCTATCTAACGTAGGTGGTGTAGTTGCTCAGATTAAATGGGGAGTAATAGGAACACTAGGAGAAAGTGGAATGAAAGAAGTTATCTCTGTACTGAAAAAAAAGATAGATAATAAAGAAGATAAATTTATAAATATGAAAAATAAAGAAATAAGAACATTTAATGTTCAAGACTTAGAGCTAAGAATGGACGGAGAGAATCCAGTAGTAGTAGGCTACGGAGCAGTCTTTAATAGTGAGTCTAATGACTTAGGAGGCTTTAGAGAGTTTATAGCTCCTGGTGCTTTTGAAGGACGTTTAGAGGACGATGTACGTTTCTTAATTAATCACGATGGTTTACCATTAGCTAGAACGACTAACGGAACGCTAAGACTATCTGTTGATGAGAAAGGTTTAAAGTACGAAGCTAAATTAAATCCTAATGTATCAACGTCAAGAGACTTAATTGAATTACTAAAAGACGGTACTATTAACCAATCATCTTTTGCATTTATTGTAGAGGATGACTCTTGGGAGGTAAAAGACGGAACAAACTACAGAACTATTAACAAAGTATCTAGGCTTTACGATGTCTCGAGTGTAACATATCCAGCTTATGATGCTGCTAGTAGTTCAGTTGCTTTACGTTCTATGCAAGAATGGCAAGAAAAAGAAGAAGCTAAAAAACTAGAAGAAAGTTTAGAGGCTGAAAAATTAGAGGGTATAAAAGAAGAAGAAGATTTGAAACAACGCTCCCTCAATGAAATGCGTTTAAGAATCTTAAAAAATAAATATTAATATTAATTTTCTATAAAATGAAAAACTCAAAATCTTACAAAGAGGAAAGAGCTGAGGTTATCGAAAAGATGGAAGGACTAGTAGCATCTGCTGAAGGTCGTGACTTATCTTCTGATGAACAAAGCAACTTTGACTCTTTAAATGAAAAAGTTGAGGAGTTAAACAAGATGGCAGTTCGTGCTGAATCTTTTGAGAAACTTCAAGCAACTAAAGCTGTTAAAGAAGAAAGAACAAACACTCCTAAAGAAATTAGAGAGTATTCTTTCCAAGAAGCTATGAAAGCTGCTTACTCTGGTAAAGTAGAAGGCTTAGTTAAGGAAATGGACGAAGAAGCACGTAATGAGGCTCGTTATACTGGTCAAACATATAACGGTATTGCTATACCTTCTTCTGTTTTATCTCGTGCTGCTGTAGGTACTGCTGCTGGTAATGCAACAGAAGTTATGGCTTGGACTGACCAATTAGAAGCAAACTTAGTTTTAGCTTCTGCTGGTGCAAATACATACTTTGGTGTAAATAACGCAAAGTTCCCAGTATTTAGTGCAATCAACTCTGGCTTCGTTCCAGAAGCTGGTGGCTCTGCTCCAGCAGCTAATGGTACTGCTTCTAGCGTAACTTTATCTCCTAAGAAACTTATCTCTATCGTTAATGTTTCACAAGAGGCTTTAACTCAGAACGCTGGTATTGAAGGTGCTTTAAGAAGAAATATGGCTGCATCTGTTGCTTCTACTTTAGAGGCTGCATTATTAGGTACTGGTGATGTATCTAACGCTCCAACTTCTATCTTTGCTGATGCTGCTACTGGACCAACTACGGTTACTGCTGCTGATTGGATTGAAATGGAAACTGACTTGATTGCTAATGGTGTATCTTTACAAGGAGCTAGAATGGCTTACTTATTAGACCCATCTGCTTATGCTACTGTAAAAGGTTTAGCACAAGTTTCTAATGTTTCTCCTATTTGGGACAACGCTAGAAAAGAGCTTAATGGCTACTTCGCTTTCGTATCTCCTAACGTAGGTAACGGTGGAACTGCTGGTAAAGACCACGCTCTATTCGGAGACTTCTCTAAATGTCATCTAGCGACCTTCGGAGGTATCTCATTAATCGTGGATAGCTTTACTGATGCTGGAATCGGCCAGACAAGAATGATAGTTCAATCACTTGTGGATGGCGATTGCGTTCAAAATGATACTGCTTTTGTTAATTTGATTGAAGCATAATTTGTTTATTTTAACGGAGGGAGTGGAAACACTCTCTCCATTAATTTTTTTTAAATGGAATACTATAACTACAACTTTAACACATTAAGAGGCTCTGACTATGTGCCTTATGGTAAGTTAGTTCTAAAGACTGCTCCAACGTCTACGGTAATATCATTATCAGAGGCTAAAGCATTTTTAAGAATAGACTCAGACTATGACGATGACAATACTTATATTACGTCTTTGATTAATGTTGCTACGCAAGTTGTAGAAGAGTTCACTAGACGTAGACTAATGACTCAGACGTACAATATATTTTACGATGAGTTTCCTCCTTACATTGACTTACAAGTGGGAGATGTTGCTAGTGTTACACATATTAAGTATTACGATGCCGACAATACATTACAAACTTTAGCTACTGACCAATACGATGTAGATACTAAGGTAAGACCAGGAAGGATATATGAATCGGAGGATGGAGACTTTCCAAACACTTACGAAAGACCAAACGCTGTAGAGGTTGAGTTTATAGTAGGTGGCACAGCTAGTGACGTTCCAGCTCCAATAATTCAAAGCATTTACATAATTGTAGGGCGTTACTTCGAAAATCGCCAGGACGTTGTTATGGGAACTCAAGTAAATGAATTACCTTTAATGGTAGACCACTTATTAACTCCTTACCGATTGCTTGAACTATGATTATAGGCAAACTAGATAGAAAGTTAAAACTATATACACAGACTTACTCGACTAACGCTTATGGCGAGAGAGTAGTATCTGACAATAGTTACGTTACCATTTATGCAGACTTTGACTTCAAAGGTGGTAATACTAACTTCGATGCTGATGCCTTAATCAATGACGAGCGTATAGAATGCTTAATAAGATACAGAACAAACATTGGAGTAAGTCCACAATACTTTATCTCTAATGGCTCTACTAATTATTCTATTAAGAGCATAAAGGAAGTAGGTCGTAAAGATGCTATGGTGCTTTTATTAGAGAAGAATGACGTAGTAGATTTATCACAGACAGCTCCTAATCAATTTGTCTTTACTATTGACACAGAGAACACTTCTAGTGGCTCTAGCTTAAATACTCAATTTATGATGCCATTGGTTAGTGGTGGTAGTTATAACGCTACAGTAAACTGGGGAGATGGCTCTAGTGATACAATAACAAGTTACAATCAGCAAGAGGTCACACACACTTATACAAGTGCTGGACAATACGAAATAAGCATAGAGGGAACATTACAAGGATGGCAATTTAATAACGCTGGAGATAAGCTTAAAATGCTTGACGTAAAACAATGGGGAGTTTTAGACTTATCTACTAACGCTGCTTTCTATGGATGTACTAATTTAGATGCTAGTGCTACAGATGCTCCTACTATATCTACTACTTCTTTTAGTTCAATGTTTTTAAGCTGTACTAATTTTAATGGAGAGATAGGTAATTGGGATATAAGTACTGTGACAAATTTATATCAATGCTTTTATAATTCTTTTACATTTAATAAATCTTTAAATAGTTGGGATGTAAGTAATGTTACGACTTTCTATAGAACATTTAGAGGGGCTAAAAGTTTTGACCAAGATTTAAATTCTTGGGATACTTCTAATGTAGAAACAATGTATCAGATGTTCTATGATTGTAATCAATTCAACGGAGACATATATAGTTGGGACACTACTAACGTTGAGAATATGCAACAAATGTTTTACAACTGCGACCTATTCGACCAATCACTAGCAGATTGGATTATTGCAAATGTTTCTAACTTTACTAACTTTATGCAGAACGCTACTGGTCTAAGCACTTCTAACTACGATGCAACGCTAATAGCTTGGGCTGCTGGTGTAGTAGATACTGGTATAAGTATAAACTTCGGTGGCTCACAATTTACAGAGTCTGCATATGCTTCAAGATTTAGCTTAATAGAGGACGATGGTTGGACTATTGTTGATGGTGGTATCTTTGACCCAACACCAGCCGATTACATAAGCGTATTAAACACAAGAGTAGTAGCTGCTGGAGGAGTAGTTGAGAACACTACTGATAGCCAAGCATTCTTACAAACATTAAACGACATAAGCTAATGGCAGACGGACTATTAAATAAAGCAAGTATAATCTTAACTCCTACTGGTTACAAGGCTGGTAAGCTTTACAACGTAGCACCAATAGACGAGCCTTATGAGGACTTTGACTTTGCTAGAACTTCAACTGCTACAAGAATTAACTCTAGTGGATTAGTTTCTAATGTAGCTACTGGAGTACCAAGAATAAGCTATGATAGTAATGGAGATAATGGTCATATATTGTTAGAGCCTACTTCTACTAATTTTCTTCCTTATAGTGAGGATTTTAGTCAAAGTGATTGGGTAAAACAAACTAACATAACTCCTACATATAATACAACAGAAACTCTTAGTCCTGATGGAACTTATAACGCTACAAAATTAGTAGGTAATGGAACTGATGGTATATTTGATGGTAGTTTAAACATAACGGGAGATGTAACAAGGTCAGTTTATTTAAAAAGTGTATCAGGTACAATCAATGTAAAATTAAAAGATAGTAATATTGATATAGGTACTGAAACTTTAACAGTAACAACAGAATGGCAAAGATTTTATTTGTCGGGAGATAATGGCACATCTACACAAGGAATATGGATAGATGATATTCCTTTAAGTGGTGTTTATATATTTGGCGCACAAGTTGAAAACTTACCCTACGCTACATCGTACATACCTTCACTAACGGGTAGTACAGTTACAAGAGCTACAGAGACTGCAACTGGTGCTGGTAGTGCTGACTTAATAAACTCAACAGAGGGTGTGTTATATGCAGAGATAGCTGCTTTTGAAGTTCAACCTGATTTTTTTATCTCTATGAATGATGGCACTAATAACAATAGAGTAATAATTAAATTTTCAGACGCTATTGATAATCAATTAACAGCATTTACAATAAATTCAACAAATGCTAGTTCAATAACACATACCATATCTAATTTTAAGCAATACAATAAGATAGCTTTGTCTTATAATTCTTCATATTTAAAATTATTTGTCAATGGTCAAGAAGTAGGTACATCTGTCGCTAGTCCAAATCTTCCAGTTGGTTTAAATGTTTTGAACTTATCCAATTTACTGACCGATAAAAATGTTAAAGGTAAACTTAAATCACTTGCAGTATTTGATGAGTCTTTGAGTGATAGCGAACTAACACAACTAACAACGTAATGAGTTTAAGATTAACAGAAATATGCTACCCAGAGGTAAAGAGTTACTACATCGTATGGAACGATAGTGATGCGATAGTATCGTATGGAGTGCTAGAAACCTATCAATGCTTAGAGACTAAGTGGGACAATGTAGACTTATATACTAAGGAAATAGATTGGATAAATATATTAATAGATAACGGTATTAACCCTTTTCCAGAGCAATGATAGTATCAGCGCAAATAGATGAGAGAGAGCTAAATTCTTTGATTAAGGACTTAGAGAAACTTAATATGTCTGATAGTAAAAATAAGACACTATTGAGACAAGGTATGCGAAAAGCTGCTAAGCCTATTTTACAAGAGCTTAAGTCTATTGTGCCAGTTGAAACTAAACAACTTAAAAAGTCTTTAGCTGTTATAAATGGTAAGAACGTAAAAGGTAAACCACCTACAGTATATGTAGGACCAAGAGTAAAAAAATCATTTGCTAGTAAAGAGAAGTCTGGATTTTATTTTTACTTTTTAGAGTATGGATTTAGAGGAATACCAGGACTTAGAATGTTAGATAAGACTGCTGCTAGTAAAGGTAACACAGCTATCAATAGTGTTATAGGAGAAATAAAAAAACTCATTGACAAAAGAATGAAGTAATGGAGATAGGAAAAGTAATATATAATATTTTAAGCAACGACTCAAATGTTGCTCCTTTAGTTACTACAAGTGGCAACTTAAGAATCTTTCCTAGTCGTTACAATTTCCCTACTGACGTTAAGCTACCTTATATTACTTATCAGATGTTTGCAGATGAGCCTAACAACACTAAGAACGGAGTAAGTACATATGACTATGTTAGAGTACAGATAAGCATTTATCATAATAGCTACGCTGATATGATAACTCTAGCTGGTCACGTTAGAACAGCTCTAGACTACGTTAGTGGAACATATAGTGGTGTAGTAGTAGATAAGATATTTTACCAAGACCAGAACGAGCTATACGATGATTCTGCTGGTTCTATTGGTTTATATGGTATAGCACAAGATTACAGATTTAACATAAATAGATAGATATGGAAACCTATAAAGTAAAGATAAAAAAGAACATTGAGTGTAGAGGAGTAGAATATGTAGAAGGCGAATCTTACAAAGTAGTAAGAGCAGTCTTTAACTTCTTACAGCATAACGATGCAATAGATACAACAAAGAAAAAGTCTAAGAAGAAAGAAGAATCTTCTGAGGATTTAGATATTAGCTAATTATAAATTTAAAATTAAAAGAAAATGGCAATTTTTAACGGAACGGATTTAATCCTAAAGGTGTCTCCTAGTAGTACTGCTGGTACTCCAGATACACCAGTAAAGTTGATGCATTCTCAGAATGTTTCAATTTCAATGAATGTAGATACAATAGACATCTCAACTAAAGACTCTAGTGGTTGGAGAGATTTGTTAGGTGGACAAAAATCTTTTAGCCTTAGTGCTGATGGTCTTATGGACTTTCAAGCTGCTGCTGGAGATACTGATGTAGCTGAATTATTTGACCAAATGTTTGACAGAGACGATGTTTCTTTTGTATTTGGTTTGAGTGATGCTGCTGGTTATACTATAAGTGGTAACGGCTACCTTACTAGTTTAGAAATTTCTGGAGGTACAGAAGATGCTCCAACTTACTCTTGCACAATAGAGGGAACTGGAGCTTTAACTAAGTCATAATTGATTTCTTTGTTGGTTGGGGATTGTGCTACGGCACGTCTCCCAACTAGCAATAACTTAAACTAACAAAGATATGTACGAAGTAGTTATAATAAATGGCACGGATTACCCAGTAAGATTTGGAATGAACTCGTTGAGGTTATTCTGTAAAGATACTGGAAGAAGTTTAGCTGACTTAGATAAGCTAGGAGATGGTATGAGCTTAGACGATGCTTGTTATCTAATCCTAAACGGAATAAAAGATGGCTCTAGAGTGAGTGGTCAAGAATGTTCTTTAAATGTTGATGATGTCGCAGACTTTTTAGATGAAGATTTTGACGCACTAAATAAAGTGCTAGAGATATTCTCTAACCAATTCTCTGCTAAATTTGAAACGGAGGGAAACGACAAAGCCACGAAGAAAGTGGCGAAGAAAAAGAAGTAACTTGGGATAAGTTAGAAGCTATAGGTTATGGCTTCGGATTACTACCTAAAGACTTTTGGAGTTTAACTTTCCACGAGTTTCTCTGTATGCAGAAAGGCGTAAACGATAGAGTAGAGAAAGAACAACAATGGGAATGGGAACGAGTAAGATGGTTGGCTTGTGTTAATTTACAGCCACACACTAAGAAAGGACAAAACCTAACTCCTCAAAAGCTGATGAAGTTTGAATGGGAGAAAAAGAAAGTTAAGACCGACATCGAGAAACAAAAGAAAAGAGCAGAATATATTAAAAAGAAATACGAATTGCTAAATAAAGACAATGGCACAGAAAACTCTTAGCGTAAAATTAACATTAAACGACAAGCAATTTATGACTGGTTTGAGGAAAGCATCCTCAACTATGAAAAAGTTTGGACGTAACTTACAAAAGACTGGTCAAAATTTAACTCGTAATTTAACGCTTCCTATTGTTGCTTTTGGTGCAGCTAGTGTTAAGGCTTTTGATGACCAAGTAAAAGCTGAAACAAAACTAAGAACTGCTCTAGGTGGTAATGCTGAAGCATACTCTAGACTTGTAAACCAAGCAAAAGAATTACAAAAAGTTACTTTGTTTGGCGATGAGGCTACTATAGAGGCACAATCTTTTTTAGCACAGTTAGGATTAAATGAGGAAGCTATATTCAGACTAACTCCATTGATTCAAGACTTTGCATCTGCACAAGGTATTAAATTAACAGACGCTGCTAAATTAGTTGCTAAGTCAGTAGGCTCTAGTACTAACGCATTGAGTCGTTATGGTATTGCTATAAGTGGTGCTGTAGGCAGTCAAGACAGATTAGAAAGTGCAGTTAACGCTTTATCTACTGCATTTGGTGGTCAGTCTGAAGCAATAGCAAAGGAAGGTCTAGGACCACTTACACAGCTTAAAAATCAATTAGGAGATGTAGCTGAAGAATTTGGTAAAATAGTACTAGAAAATATAGAGCCTTTTAAAAACTCTCTACAAGGTTTAGCTGATAGGCTATCTAATTTAACTGATACACAAAAGAAAAATATCGTAGAATTTTCTAAGTATGCTTTAATAATTGGTCCGTTAATTTTTATACTAGGACAATTAGCTATAAGTATTGGAGCGATAGCTAAGTCTATAAGATTACTATCGGCTGCACTTGTTAGAAGTCCAATAGGAGCATTTCTAACTATATTAAGTTTAGCTACTGCTGCTTTAGTTGCTTTTGGTTTAGAGTCTAAAGAGTTTAGTTCTTATCAAGAAGATATGAAAAAATCTACTGAAGATACTAATAAAGAACTATCTACTCAAGAGAAACTTGTTACAGAATTAAACGAGGCAACAAAAACATCTGCTGAAAAAGATTTAGATAAAATAAACACATTAAAAGACAAGATAAAAAGTTTAGAAAATGAAAATAAAAACTTTCAAAACTTAATTGATACTCATAAGTTATCAAATAAAATAGATGAAGATTATATAAAGTCTATAGAAAAAACTATTGAAGCTAATGATAATCAAATAAAATCACTAGAAGATTCAATAAAAGGATTTAAGGACTATAAGAATGAAGTTAGAAGTTTAACTTTTGGAGAGTTATTAGCTTTAGAAACTAGAGTAAATAATATTGCTGATGCTATTGCTGATGCAAATTTAGCTGATGCATCTAAAACTTTTGGAGTATTAACTGATATAGATTTAGATATAGGAGAAAAAGAAGAACTAGAAGAAATGGGATTTGATACTGCTAAAGTAGTTGAAAATTTGAATACAATACAAAACGCTATTTTGCAAACTGCTAATGTTTTTTCAAGTTCTTTTAATTCTATGAAAGTTAGTGCTGAAACAACATTTGCTGACATTGGTAAGGCTGCATTAAATTCAGCTAGAGATGTTATAAAAGCTGCTATTGGTCAAGCTATAGCACAACAGATAGCTAAGATAATTGCTAATGTACCATTTCCATTTAATCTTGCTATCGCTGCTGGTGCTGGAACTGCTGTAGGTGCTTTATTTGATAAGGCTATACCAGCCTTTGGAAATGGAGGTATTGTTAGTGGACCAACTTTAGGTCTGATGGGAGAGTATGCTGGTGCTAATACAAATCCAGAAGTCATCGCTCCATTAGATAAATTAAAATCTATGATAGGAACAAACGGAGGCACAACTGAAGTATTTGGTGTAATAAGTGGAGCTGATATATTACTAAGCTCAGATAGAGCGCAAGCAAATAGAAATAGAACAAGAGGTTACTAATGAGCAGAGAAAAGAAACTAGAATTAAGTTTACAGAGTGACAATGGCACTTACTATAGAATAGACGTTTATAACAATAACGCTATTTCTTCAACTAAATACACTCCTAAGTTAGGTGCTGATGGTTTTACTTTAACCTATCAGACTGACAATGACAATCGTTTTACTGGTCTAATTCCAAGTGAAGTTAGCTTTGATATATTAGTTACGGAAGATGGAGAACAAGCAGTAGTTAATGATATTAGAAACTCTGTTTATGGTGGCTTTGATATGTCTATATGGAAAAGCTCTGATGATGTAACTTATGAGCTTTATTGGGCTGGTTTGTTATTAAACGATATATCTCCAGAGCAAGACATTTCTAGACCAACTAGAGTTAAATTAACTGCTGTATGCGGTTTAGCTCCTTTAAAAGACATAGATTTTAATGTAGATACTGGATATAGTACTCCTTCTAGTTACCAAACTTTAACATACTTTCAAAATATATTTAACAATCAAATAGGTTTACAAGACTATTACTGGGGTGTATCTGATGACTATATTTTAACATCTGTAGATTGGACTACGGACACTATGACAAGCGTAGAATATAGAGACCCATTAGTAGCTAGTAGGTTTAACTTTATGGCTTATGTTGATGTAGATGAGGAGAATGGTATAAAGAAATTTAAAAGCTCTTTTGAGTTATTAGATAACGTTTGTAAGGCTTTTGGTATGAGATGCTTTTTATCTGATGGTAAATGGCATTTAATACAAGTAAATAACTATGACAATTGGAAAGCACCTAACACACACTACTACAGAATATATTATAAGAATAGTGGCACAACTATAGCAGCTAGTGGAAGCACAAGTTACACTACAACAGAGGGAACAAACATAAAAAGATATGGAGGCTCGTTTGATTTCTTACCTATTTTTAGAAGTGTAGAAACTTTCTACAATCATCTAAAAACTTATGATATACCTTTCTTTAATTATGTTAATGATTATCCAGCTAATACAAGTGCTGAATTTCAGACTCTATCTACTGAGTTACCTATATGGAATGGGTTTAGGCAAAGTAATCAACTGTATGTAAATCCAGCTCCTCCAGCTACTCAAGTATATTCTATTAATAATAGTTCTGGAGATAATCTTAGAGTATCATTAGGAACAGTAGGAGCAGCTACAAATAGTGCCTTATATTTTAGTAGAGATTTTGCTTATTATCCTAATCCAACTATTATATTTACTCCAGATATAAGTGAAGATGCAAAAAAAATTAAGATATATTTTTACGCTAGATTTGAATTAGAGGGAGCTTCTGATACTTATTATTATCCGTTAGCAAATGAATTAGTTTTAGATTGGTCAACAACACCAGTCTTTACAATCTCAGCAGTTACTGAAGCATTACAAATTGCTGATTCATTTCCTATATATAGCCAATTCTTGACTAATATAACTGCACAAACTACTCAGATTCCAGTTGATGGAGATTTATATTTATCAATATATGCTAGAGCTTACTATGATACAGTACAATATCAATCAGTAGGTACAGAGATAACAGAATCTACTACAATTATTGACCCTACATATTTATATATATTTTCTCCTCCACAATTCTTTGCAGATGACCAACAAGGGATTAGATATTTATTAGATAATGAATTATCTATAAAAAAGTTTTTCAGAGCATTTAACCAAGAGGGTGGCTCAACTATTCAAAATGGTGTAAAGTTTGAGATACCAGAATTGTTTATAGGAACTGGACCAACAAGTGGAGCAGTAGGTAGAATAGAGACATTTAATTACACTACTTCATCTTGGGAGACTGATGGAATGAATGACACTTGGAAAGCATATAATACTGGTACTGGTAAAGAAATTACACAGCTTTTAGTTGAGGAAGTTATGAAAGGACAAGCTAGTGGAGCAAGAGTATTTAACGGAAGTCTAAAGCTAACAAGTGGAGAGCTTAATTATTTTGAAGGAATAGAAATAGATGGAACTGCTTTTATACCTTATCAAGTTAGTTATAATGCTAACGAAGATACTTGGTCTGGAGAGTGGTATGGAATTGATTTAAGTAGTAATACATTAAGTTTAGTGACTGGTGTGATTTCAGATATACCAGTAGCAAACGAATTTACACCTTGGTAAAATGGGAAATTTAGTAAATTATTTAAGAGGAGAAAGTGTAGCAGTAGTATCACAACAGACTACCAGCTTGACATTGACTTTCATCAATATAATACCAACTACTAGCACTAATACACTTTTAAAAAATGGAGATAAGGTTTATGTTATATGTGCTGATACTGGCTCTAGTATAGAATTAACTTTAGATGCTGATATAAGTTACAATTCAACTCGTATTACATTTGCTTCTACTACAGTCAGTCAATTAATTCCTGGAGGTAGTGTTGTTATATTAGACAGAGAAAATAAATATGACTCACTATTTAGAGACTATACTATAGTAACTCATAAACTTTTTGAGTCTGGTAATACACACGGTAATACATCTTTAATAAATCCTAGATACCCTAGTATAATGGATATTGATGGTGGTAGTACTTGGTCTAATTTAGATTCCTTAGCTAATTCATACGTCAATAATAGCATTTTTAGAAGTCCACACAATGGATGTAAAATAGAGAGAATTACTTGGGATATTAACACAGATTCTACTACTGGTCATAACGGAGTATTTGAGTTATGGCAGAAGAGGATAACAGAGAACGGAAATACTGCATCTGTAATATCATTAGTAGATGATTTTGCTTTTACATCTCAAAACGATGTAAACTATGTATTCAACAGAGATGTAGAACTAACAACTACACTTGCTAATACTGAATGTCTTATACCAGCTTTTAGAAAAACTGGAAGCGCATCTAGTAGTGATAAATTTTATGCAACATTAACGCTTTTAATAAGCACAGACCCACGACAATAATGAAAAATATGATAAAAGAAAATGCTGACGTTTTAGGTTTAAATAGCGTATCTCTATCAATCAGCTTTACAACATTACACGAGATGCTACAGATAACTCTATTAGTTGTCTCTATTATATATACTATAGATAGATTTATGTATTACAGAAACAAGAGAAAGAATGGCAAAGGTAATAAGTAATAACTTTAGAAAGAAACCTAAAGTAAAACGTAAGGTACACTCAAAGAATCTTAGTAAATCACAAAGAAAAAAACCAAGCAGAGGACAAGGATGAATCTAAATATTTGGAAGAAAAGCGTAGAAAACATAGAGAAAGAAATGGCATTGAAATATTTTAAGCTAAGTGAGTTTGAGTCACCTGACTTACCTAATGTTAATAATATGTGTCCTAAATTCTTAAAAAAATTAGATAAAGCTAGGGCAATAGCTGGTATACCTTTTTTCATTACAAGTGGTTATAGAAGTCCACAACATAATTTAGATGTTGGAGGAGTTCAAGATTCAGCACATACATTAATACCTTGTAAAGCTGTAGATATAGCTTGTGATAATAGCATAAATAGACAAAAGATTATAAGAGCTTTAGCTGAGGTTGGCTTAACAAGGAGACTTGGCATTGCAAAATCATTTATACATACTGACGACTCACAAAAGACTGACGCTATATGGCTATACTAGGAAATATATTAGGTAATTTATTAAGCAAAGCTGATACAATTATTGACGAATGTATCACAAGCACAGAAGAAAAAATGCAGTTAAAAAACGAGCTGCAAAAGATTATACAAGAGCAAGAGGCTTTAATAGAACAAGAAGTTACTAAACGATGGGAGTCAGATAACTTACAATCTAGTTGGCTTCCTCGTAACATCAGACCATTAGTTTTAGCTTGGCTTGTTGTTTCAACTACTTTGCTTATATTTATAGATGCTGGAGCTATAGATTTTGTAGTAGATGACGAATGGAAAAGCACAATAACTGCAATCTTAACTATAACGATTGGAGCTTATTTCGGTTCGAGAGGATTAGAGAAAATCAAAAATAAATGAAAGACTTTAAAAGGTATAGACTTAAACCAGACGAATGGAGTCTGATAGATAAATATAGACATTATAAAAAGCAAAACAATGAAGAAAGCAATGTTCTTGTTATTGGAGATTTACACGAGCCTTTCTGTCTTGAGGGATACTTGGAGTTTTGTCTCGATACCTACCATCATTATAAGTGTACTGACGTAATCTTTATAGGAGATATAATAGACAATCACTATTCGAGCTATCACGAGACTGATGCAGATGGTTTAGGTGGTGGAGATGAGCTAGAACTAGCAGTAAGCAAGATAGCACATTGGTATAAGGCTTTTCCAGAGGCTAAGGTTTTGATAGGTAATCACGATAGAATGATTATGAGAAAGGCACAAACATCAGCTATACCTAGTAAATGGATAAAAAGTTATCAAGATGTATTAGAAGTGCCTAACTGGGAGTTTCTAGAAAGATATGTCTTAAATGATGTTCAGTATATACACGGAGAAGCTGGAACAGCTAGAACAAAGTGTAGAGCTGATATGATGAACACAGTACAAGGTCACTTACATACTCAATGTTACACAGAGAACTATGTAGGTGCTAAATATAGAATCTTTGGAATGCAAGTAGGTTGTGGTATTGACCACGAATCTTATGCTATGGCTTATGCTAAGGCTGGAAAGAAACCAGCTATTGCTTGTGGTGTAATCCTAAACAATGGAAAAACACCAATAAATGTTATGATGCAACTATAATTTTTATATATTTGCAACGTTTTTGGTTAGAAATAATCGTGATAAGTGAAATTATTAGTTTGTTTTTAGGGGATATTTTAGCGAATATCCTCTTTTTTTATGCCTATATTTAAAAAACTTTAACATTTTTTTACTCTAGTAAACTAAAAAAAATACACTTTTTCTGTTAAAAAGTTTGCACAGAATAAAAAAGCGTTGTATATTAGCACCATAATTAACAAACTAAAACACAAAAATTATGAATTCTAAAGTAATCGAAAGACTAGCAAAACAAGAAGTAAAATGGGAAGCTAAATTTGGCAGAACTATAACACTAGAAGAAGCTAAAATCAAAGTAGCAAAGAAACTAGCTAAATTAGAAAAAGAAAATACTTACCCTTACTAAGTAGAAAGATAATAACAATGGGGAGAGCAATCTCCCCTTTTTAAAACAACTAACAAAGGTTAAAACGATTGACAAGAACACGAAACATAAGGGAGTCAATACACATAGATAAGCTCGGTAGTATTAAACTCTTGTCAAGAGGGGGAAATGTAGCAATAAAAATACAAGGAGATAACATCAGAAATAGCTAATTGTATTACAGACTGAACCACCTTTTTTTAAAACAACTAACAATGCAAGATTTACACAAACCAACATACTTAGATGCTAAAATGGAATTAGGTACTCAAGTACAATTCTTTAGCTTTACATTAACAAATTTATGCTCTTATTTAATGGTTATAGCGTTTCTAACGCTTCTTCTATTGAATTTGATACCAACATACTACACAGAGGTGTTAAGCCTTTATACTGGCTCTTTTATCACTATGGTAGTTTTTTATATTAAATACGGAACTAATTAAAATCAATAAATATTATGGAAAAAGTAGTAAAATCAGTAAAACAATTAGGAGATTTTGAATCTCAGTATGGACACTTTTATAAGTGGCTATTAGAGTTTGAAGATGGATTTAAAGGCGAGTACCTATCCAAGACAGAAACTCAAAACAAATTTATAGAAGGACAAACAGCTTCAATAGAAGTAACTACAAGAGAGTACAACGGTACTACAATCAACAAAATCAAACCAGCTTCTACGTTTCAAGGTGGAGGATTTAAATCCAACACTAGCAGTAAAATGACTAAAGAAGAATGGAACGCTAAAGACAAAAAGAAAGAGATGTATATTGCAAAACAAGTATCTCTTAAATGCGCTATAGATTATTGTATAGCTAATGATGGTGGACCAGCAGAGATTATTGAGATTGCTGATTCTTTTACAGAATGGATTATAAACGATGTTAAACCAAAATCAACAAACAATGGCACAGACTTACCTTTTTAGTAAACAATCACGAGACGAAGTATATGACCACGATACAAGCTACTGCTTTAGACTAAGACGTGGCAAAGGGTGGTTACATTTAAACAAGAAAGCAACAGAGCTAATAGAACACGATGACCACTTTGAACTTAGACTAGCAGATTGGTATATTAATGTTGGAGATAAATATATCTCTGAAACAATTATAAGACAAGAGCAATGTCAAGAGCTTCAAGAATGGTATTTAAAACAAAAACAATATGAAAAAGAAAGAGCGAATAGACAAGATACTTAAAGAATCTCATCTTATAATCAACTCTGCTACTGGAACTGACATTAGTAAGACGTGCAGAGAGAACGCTAGGAGAGAATCTAGGAAAGTACTTAGGAAGCTAAAAGACATAGCTCCTGAGATTTATGAACGAGTAAAACCAGAATTTGATGGATAAAGTAGAAAGAGTTAAGAACGTAGTCTGCTACGTTAGTAAGATAAGTAGAAAGCAACTACTATCTAAAAGCAGAGAACGTTACATAGTGGACAACAGACGTATGGCTTTTGTAATTTGTAGAGATATATTAGAACTAGGCTGGTCTAAGATAGCTAGAGAGTTTAATTTAAACCACGCTAGTATAATGCACCACTACAAAAAGCATCAAGACTTAATGGCTTACGATGAGTATTATAAAAACAAATACAACGACATTCTAGAAGTCTTTAAGTTACAGATTGACTATGTTGAGCCTAAAGAGCTTATAAGAGAGATAGTTAATATTAAAAAGCAACGATATAACGATTATTTAAAACAAAAACTAAGAGAGAATGAAGGTAAAGGACAAAGTGAAACAACTTTTATTGGATAATCCATCTAATAGAGATTCTGATAGTAAACTAATAGCTAACTACTGGTATTATGAATTAAATAAAAAAGGTGTAGATTTACACCAGCTTAGTGCTTTTGATTTGCTTAAATACTATGCAGATAGTAGATTAACTAATGCAGAGTCAATAAGACGAATGAGAGCAAAGTTGCAAGAGCAACACATTGAGCTGAGAGGTAAGAAATACAATCTTAGAAAGACAACAATTCAAAACAAAGTTAGAAAGGAATTAGGATATGAAGCGAATTAGAGTAGAGAAGTCTAAGAACTTTACCACAATCAACAATGAGTTTATATTTAACAAGAACTTGTCGTTAAAAGCTAAGGGATTGCTTTGTCATCTCTTGGCTTTGCCTAACGACTGGAAGCTATACGTTGAGGAGGTAGAGAAATGGAGTACAGATGGCAAGTCTGCTATCTACTCTGCTTTTAAAGAGCTGACATCTAATGGCTATATGAAACGAGAGCAAATAAGAGAGAAAGGTAAGATAGTTAGCTGGGATTATATAGTCTTTGAAAAACCACATACCGATTTTCAAGAAATAGAAAATCAAGATGTAGAAATTCTAGATGTAGAAAATCAACCACTACTAAATACTAATAATACTAAATACTTAAATAAACTAAATACTGATAATACTAAAACAGAAAGGGATTATCCTTTTGAATTAAATTTAGAGGCTTGGAATTTATGGAAAGAATTTAGGAAAGAGCAGTTTAGAAATACCTACAAACCACTAGGCGAATCAGCAGCTATTTCTAAGCTATTAAGAATCTCCAACAACAACAAAGAAAACCAGGCGCAAATTATTCAGCAGTCTATAGAGAATGGATGGAAGGGATTATTTGAGCTTAAAACAGAAAAACAAACCAAAGTCCAAAAGATACTAACTAACTATCACAAAGGACTAGAAATGATTAATAAAGAATACGATGGAACTAAATAAAATATACAATGAAGATTGTTTAGAAACGATGGCTAGAATGCCTAATAATTTTGTAGATGTTATAATAACTTCTCCTCCATATAATAAAGCTGGATATGAAGGTAAAATAAGAAAAAGACATAAGAACGATACTTGGAAAAGTCGTAACATTGACTACAATGATAACTCTAATAATGATTTTATGAATGAATTAGAATATCAAGATAAACAAATAAAAGTTCTTAATGAAATGCAAAGAGTTCTTAAAGATAATGGAAGTGTTTTTTATAATCACAAGATAAGAGTTGCTAATCACAAAGCATCACATCCAATAGAATGGATTTTAAAAAGTAATTTAAATTTTAGACAGCAAATTATTTGGAATAGAAAGGGCAGTCCAGCTCTTAGTCCTATAAGATATTTTCCTACTACTGAATTAATATTTTGGCTAACTAAAACAAATATACAGCCTAACTTTATAAGACACAAAAACTTACATTTTTCTGGAGAAGTATGGGATATTACTCCAAAACCTAATAAATTACATCCAGCTCCATTTCCAGAAATATTACCAGATAATATTCTTAAATGTATACAAGATAAAAAAGATATAATAGTTTATGACCCATATAGTGGAACTGGCACTACTTGTAAAGTAGCTAATGATTATGGATTTAATTTTATAGGCAGCGAAATTGTGACAAGCTATATAGATATATTCTATGATAGAATAAATACTAAACAAATTAATTTATTTTAAAATGACTAAAGAACAAACAGCAGAACTAAATCTATTGATAGCTACCTTTAGATGCTTTAATGAGCAACTATACAACTTGAAAGGCGCTCACGCTGGAATAGTAAAGCTAAAATTCAACAGACTTTTAAAAGTAGCTGCACAATATGAAAGAGAGATACTCCAATGGACTGAGGGAAGTAAAGAACTAGAGCTGATATATGACAGCCTTATGGAAGTACTAATAGAAGTAAAAAAACAAGTGAATGATTAATTACTTAGATATAAAAGAGCGCAAAGATGTTACTGTAAAAAAGATGTTTGAGATTTACAAGACTGACAATAAATACAGAAACAGAATAACTTGGGATGCACATTATTTAATAACTGGGTGGAAACAC
>Ga0208899_1000791_pt1 | contig 23159 bp, 11 predicted proteins | sample VirMetDEL_Nov_24_FD_184518 | JGI IMG/M metagenome (GOLD analysis project Ga0208899, IMG submission 184518) | Aqueous microbial communities from the Delaware River and Bay under freshwater to marine salinity gradient to study organic matter... | ecosystem: Environmental > Aquatic > Marine >... | reverse complement strand
CATTAGTTGCGTTTTCTGGCAAAACTATTTGGTCTGCAAGATCGTAAGACGTCTTTAAAAACCAAGCCATAGCTTTTTTATCTTTTTTAAACTTAGCATCTGACAATGTCCAAAAACCATTTTTTAAATAATCATTTAATTTTTGATTACCAAAATCAACTCCTTTTATGGCTTTTGTAAATTGCTGAGCTTCTTTGCCACCATCAGCTATAAACTGAGACATGGCTTCTACATAATCTATTATACCGTTAAAGTATGTTGGAAAATTACTTTTAAATTCATCGTCAGTAAGGTTTGCGTAGTTACCCAAAATTTGATAAGCTTTGTCTTCTGTAATTTCAGAGTCAACTTGCTTTAAATAATCTACTATAAAAGGCACGCCTTTGTCTATAGATTCTTGTTTACTAAACATAACAGTTGATTTACCATCTGAAAGTCTAAGCATTAATTTAGCATTATCTTCTGTTGTATTTTTAGATAACTCTTCTCTAATAGCTTGATTGCTCATCATTTTACCAGTTACACCTGCTAAAGCTAAAACCCTAGCTGATGTGTTTCTATCTGTACGATCTGGCTTACCGTCTATAATACCAAAAGTTTCTAAAAATTCTTTTTTAGTTATAGCTTTCTTTTGTTGTATTGCAAGACCTGCTTTACTGCCAGTTTTAGCTGCTTTTGCCCTTTCAGTTTTTATATAAAAAGCTTTTAATAAAGTATTAGGTACTCCAGTAGCTGTACCACCGGTGGTAGCACCTTCAGGTAGCATTGCCATTAAAACATCTGCGTTTTTATTAATAAACATTTGCGCAGACTGTAATTCTTTTTTAGTTATATTTGCTAAGCTTATCAGTTTTTTAGGAGATATACCAAATAGCTCTCCAGTTATTTCTGGTGTTTGGTCTTTTAATTTTTTAAAGTTTAAATTCTCAATATCTAACTCAGGCAGTTTTTTACTAATTGCCTCGTCAACTTTATTTTTAACACCCAGCCTATCAGATAAAATAATTTTCTTTTTCTTTGGCTTAGGCTTAACTTCAACTTCAGCAACTTCTTCAGCTGCAACAGTTTTTGCCTCTGTAACGTCTACAGTAAACTCTTCACCTAAAACTCTTCTTGAAGCTTCAATAGCTCTAGCTGGTAAAAATTTATTTATAAACGCTGCTAATGGCACACCAGACTCTGGTTTATATTCACCAATTAAATCCAATATACCACGCTCACCAGTTTCTATTTCATCGGCTAGCAATTGTCTATCAAAACCTGGAGCGTCCTTACGCTTGTCTACTATTTTATTTACTATAGGTTTAAATTCATTTATAATATCAAAAACACCGCCAACGCCTTGCTCCTCGTATATACGCTGTACATTGTCAGAGGCTGATTTAGAAAAAGGAACTTGTTGTTTTTCTTTAACTTTTTCTTTTGGAGCTTTTACAATATCAGCTTCACCTTTTATAACTTTAGCAGCTAAGTCTGATATTTCTCCTGTTTCAAAACCAAAAGCAAAACTTTTTAATAGGTCAAAAACGTCTTTACCTGTTTTTACTTCGTTAGTTTTTGTTAAGTTTTTATTTTTATTAAACAAGCCGTTAAAATTGTCTATTAACTTTCCTTGTAGAGATTTATCAGCATCTATATTATATTGACGCATAAAATCAATAGTCATTGCCAAGGTTTCTTCCGCTCTATATTCAGCGTCATAACCTTTATACAGTCTATGTGTTTTTGCAAACTTTAAATAAAGTTTTGAAAATCTTGCTTTAACATATTTTTCTAAGTTTTGCGACATTTTAACTATGTCAGCATTTTGCTCTGCTAAAGCTCTAAACAATGTACCATGACCTAACTCGTGAGAAAAAACAGTTGAATTACCAGAAATATCTTTAGTAGCATTTGATTCAAATTGAACAGATATTGGAAGCCCAAAATCTTTACCAAAATGAGCGCCGTGAACATTTGGATTTTTTTCTAGTTCAACTTTTATTTCTTCTTTAAATTCTTTTTTAAGATCATCAGCTATATTTGAAGAGTCTATATATTCATTTATTTTATCTATAGCGTTATCACCTTCTTTTATAGTTATGTTTTCTATTTTTACACCAGTTAACGTAGCGTATTCTATAGTAGCTTTTTTGTTTCTTTCTTTATCTTTAGAAAAAGTAGCTGAATTTCTAACTTGCTCTTGCTTTGAATAAATATTTTCTAATTTATCAACGTGTTTAATTATTAAATATTTTTTTTGATCTTCAGTTAAATTCTCATTAGAGTTTATTTCATCAATTCTTTTTTTGTGTTTATAAGCTTCACTAGTTAAATGTATTAAAACTCCTTTGTCGTCAGAACTTAAATCATCTATTCTATTTTCAGATATTTTTTTAGCTCTTAAATTTTCTTTTAATAAATCGTTTATTTGCTCAACATGTAGTTTTATAGCATCTTTAACTTTTGGATCTTTAACATTTTTTTTATAAAGATTTTTTAAGCTTTCTTGTAATTCTACTATTTTTTTCGAATTATTATTAACTGTACTCCACTCATTATTTGTAGAAAAAGATCTATATATATCATTTGTTATTACAGGCGCTTGAAAACCTAAACCACTCATTACAGCACCGCTAACATAAGATTCAAGTAAATTATCTCTTAAATCAACCTCTTTATCTAAAATATATTTATCTAAAAAATTTTGTCCTAAACTTGCAAAAAGCTCTGCAGAACCTTCTTGGTTAACATTTACACCATATCTTTTAGCAGCATCAATAAGACTGAATTCTTTTAAACTGTACTCTCCAAAATCATCTAAATCAATTGCTTTTTTAAAAGAGTTTTTAGCTGTATTAAGTTGTTTTAAAGCTATTTTTTCTGTTACATATTCAGATAAACCATAACCAATTCCAGCCGTATAAAATTGAATAGGACTTACCATTTGACCTTCTTTACCACCAGTTTGTAAATATTTTTCAATATCAATATTCATTTCATTCATTTTATCACCAGCAGCACTTGCTGAAACGACAAATAAACCAAAATTACCAGTAGTAGCTGTTACAGCTGTATTAACTAATTGCTCTGAAAATAAATCTAAAGTAAATTCTCCAAAATCTTCTAAAGAATTTATTTTTTTAAACTCTTGCCTATGCTTTGTAAATTTATTTATTTCTTCAGCTTTATCTCTTAACTCATTAATACTTATTTTTTCTTCTTTCATGGTTTTACCCATTTGCCTTGCTATTGGCTGTATAAAAACTGGTAGTGTTTTTATATCTTCCTCGTTTTCAACATCAATACCGCCAAGGTTTCTGATCACACCAGGTAAACTAATATTTTGTGCAAAGTCACCTAATCCAGCAATAGCACTTAAAGTTCTAGATGATATTCTATTTGTTGCAACGTCAATATTATTATAAGTACGCTGAGTCATATCAGCTATAGTATTAAAATCTTCTGATTGTATTCCTATTTTATTTAAATTTTCTAATTCTTCATTAAAAAGATCTACAGCAGCTTCTCGCGTATTAATTAAATCTTTAAATTCTTTAATTTTTTCTTCTGTAAAAGAATCAGGGTTTAAGTCGTATTGCTTTTTAATATTATCAATTCTTAAATCAATATTGTCTATAGAGTCTTTGTCTGTTGTTAATTTGTTACTTAACTCTATATATTCTTTATTAGCCTCTGCCTCTTTAACTTTAAATTCTGTTGCAAGTATAGCTCTTTTTTTAGCATAAGCAGCTTTTTTAGCATATAACGATGGATCTACACCTGGTAAAGAATACCACGGTAAAAACTTATCCTCTACATCTTCTAAACGTTCTTCTAACTTTTCTTTTAATAAATCTTTTCTTTGCTTTGAGATCCACTGCTGTTTAGCTTGTTCTATATTATCTCTTTCCTCGTTTAAAAATTCATCAAAAACATAGGACTTGTATTCTACTTTTTTTCTAGGAGCAACGTAAGAACCATAACCTTTTGCATAAGGATTAAACAATGATTGTTCAATTTCTTCTTCTTTAATTTTTGTTACTGGCTCAGCTTCAGCTTGAGAAATAATATCACTAACTTCTTGTTCGGAAATATTAATATTACTACCAAAAACATTATAATCAGCGGCGAAGCTAGCAGGAACTTTATTATAGTTTTGTATTACTAATTTTATATTTCCTTCTGTCTCACCAGCATCAACCATTCTTTGAACAATTTGCTCTAGCTCATTCATTGTTAGTAGTATATTTTTTTATTAAATCTTCAGCGCTTAAAACATTTACGCTTTTTATAAAATCATTTAATTTTTTTATCTGTCTTTTTTCACCTGAAGTTGTGTTTGGTTGAAGATTTATATTAACAGATTTATTACCATACATAACTTTTATAGCATCACCTAAGCCATATTGTTCAAAAGTAAAACCTTCTGGTAAGTTTTGTTTTAAATATTTTTCAGCATCTTCTTCGTTCATTTTTATAAAATCAAAACCAACTTCAAGTAAACCTTGGTTTGTAACGTTAGCTTTTTGCTCAATATAATTTAACAAACCATCATATTTAGCCACGTCTTTAGGGTCAGGACCTATACTTTTACCATTTATAAAAAAGTTTCCATTTTCATATTTAACTTCTAAAAACTCAATAGGGCTTTGCATTGTTTGACCTTCTTTTGGATTATTTAAAAAGTTTATATAAGGTACAAAATCACGCTCAAAAGTATCTGCGCTTACTTGCCCTTTTGCTGTCATATAAGCACCTCTTTTACCAGTTCTACTAACTTCTTTTTCTTGAAGCATATTTCTACCTTCATTAAACTTTGATCTTAAATAACCGTCAGTGTACCAAGATGACGCAACTTTTTTAGCAACTTCAAAATCAAAATTCTTGTCATGTATGTCTGTTAGTGCATCGTATAATACAGCTATATTTTCGGGTGTATTAAAATCATTTTTGTCTACAGTACCGTTACCATCAATATCATATTTATCTTTATTTAAAGTTTGCAAAACTTTGTGTATATTAGGGTTTGTCAACAAAGCTTCTCTATATGAAATATCACCAAAAGTATCTGATGATGTAAGGTTTGCAAATTTTTCAGGAGTATTAATTAAAGACTCAACATTTCTCGTGGCATCAGTTTCGTTAAAAGTGCTACCTTTTGTAGCGCCAAGCTTCATAGAACTTAAACCTTGATTACCTAACCCAATAGTAGGGGCGTCATCTTTAGTAACTAATTTGTTAAATAAATCACTTACTTTTTGTGTTTCACCATCTACAGTAACACTTAGTTTATTATTATCATCCCAATTAAACTGAACATCATCATATTTGCCATCTTTATCCCAAACTTTACCAAAAACATTATAAAAATTAGGATCTGTAGTTTTTACATTTATAGTACCATCAATATACGCTTGACCAAACTTACCAAAACCAGCTGCTACAGAGTTTATTTCAGACGCAAGTTGTTCAATTTTAAATTTAACTTCATCTTCTTTTTCTTTGTTACCGTAAACAGAATTAAACTCTTGCTGTAATTGTTTTAATCTTTGTACGTTTGCCTGATGCATACCACCTAATTGCTCACTTCCAGAAGCAAGTTTTCTCATCATATCTTCTACGTTACCAGCAATATCGTCAAAAGCTTTTTGCTTACCAGACTCATACTGATTATAAGCATTAACAATATCTGTCATAACACCAGTTTTAGCTTGTGTCATAGCAATATTGTAATCAGTGGTAGATAAAGGTACCCTTGATCCTGCTTCTCTAAACGATGCTTCTATTAATTTTTGATTTACTGCCATATTTTATATTTTATTAACCGTTATCACCTCCTCCTTTAGGTCCAAATAAACCTTGCAAACCACTCATTACCGTTGGGTTTAAAAGAGTTTTTGTTAAAGTACCCATAGCTTGTCTTGTGCCTTGCGCAGCGGCTAAATTTGCACCCATAACGTTTTGTTGAGCCGCTCTAACACCTAAGTTAGCACCTGTAGTTTGACCAAGTTGCATACCAAGTAAAGTCGCTTGTCTATCAGCTTCAAATTGTTGAACCATTTGCTGTCCTAGTTGCACTTGTAATTCTCCTTGTGCTCTAGCTGCTTGATTAGCTCTTTCTTGTTCAGCTATACCAGCTGATATTGCCTGCGCTTGCAATTGCCCTTGATTAGCTAATGTTTGAGCTAAACCAGCTATACCGCTAGTACCAGCTGCAGCTCTAAGCCCTTGCAATATATCAGCTCTTTGCTGTAACCCTTGTTGAGCTTGAAACTTAGTGGCTCTTTGACTTACAGTCAAATCTTCAAAAACATTTTCTGCAAAAGGATTTCTAAATTGAAGAGCTCTATATTCTTGTTTTTGCTGCTCCAACAAAGCCGCTTGTTCTCTTTGAAGTTCTAATGCTTGTTGTTGTTGCTCACGCGCTACTTGTCTATTTGCTCTTCCTTGTCTAGTAGAAGATATAGCGCCAACAGCAGCAGCAGCAAGTGGTACCCACCAAGCCATTAGTTATTTTGATTTTTAAAGTTCATAATTCTTTGTTTATTTATTTATAATTACACTTTTTGTGTATTATTTACTACTTTGAACAACTTCAGAACTAACTGCAAAAAGTTCAGACTCTGTAGTTGAATTATTTTTCATTTTAACGCTAGCATAATAACCTGTTAAACCAGATGTATTAACAGCTGCATCTTTAGAAAATAATAACATATAATTATCTAAATCATTAGGAGAAATAACTGTAGAACCAACATCAACCGTAATTGTATTTATAGATGTGTTTATAGCGGTTACATCGCCAAGTTCAACTACGCTAGACAAATCAGTTGAAAAACCTCCAGAAGAAGTTAAACGAACATGATACGTAGTATCTCCAATGCTTAATGAGTCATTTAAATCGTTACCTATTGTTATATCTATTGTTGCCATGTTATGATACTGTTAAAATACTATCTAAATTAATTGTTAGTGTATGATCTTGTGTTCCAAAATTAGTTATAGCAAGATCAAAAGCTAATGTTGCATTTCTACTACTACCTGTAAATGTAAGTGGCGTGTTGTCGTCTAACGTTTGAACTGCGCTTAATGTCAATTGATTCACATTAACATTATCTACGTGAGGAGCTACTACCGCAGCATTTATACCTCTACCACTAACAAAAGTTGTTGAAGCCGCTTTTATACCAGCCGCGCTATCAACATTTACAATTGCGCTACCACTTACAGCACCATTAACTAACGTTGTAACATCTTGTAAAGTTACTGCATTTAATAAATAACCAGTAGCCGCTTCATCTATACCTAATAATTCAAATTCACAACCACTAATCAATTTACTAGTTTCAGATCCACCATAAGTAAATGTAATACTTGCATCGTCTGCCATACCACCATCTCCAGCCGCGTTTTGTGTAACGTCAACAACTATAGTATTTGCAGATGGATCTACAGAGACTATTCTTGGACTGCCTGTTACACCAGTCCCAGTCATAGTCATACCAGGAACTAAATTAGTTACATCGTCAAAAGCAACGGTAGCACTAGCTGTTTGATCGCCGTTTTTAATTTTTACAATACTTGATCTAATATCTAAAGGATGCATGCTAGCTACATTAGCTCCGTAACCCCTAGCAAATGTAAATGAATTTGCCAAAAGTGATAAATCATATGAAAAACTTCTAACTAGTCTTTTAGTAGAATTTCTTTCACCAGTCATAGTTATTGTTGCTGGGGGAAAACTTGAATATGAACCAGAGTGCAACGTTGATGCTAAAACAACACTTATAGTTATAAGTTTATATTGATTTATAGTTAAAGTATATAAATTTTCATTTGTACTATCTTGTATACTACTATTTAAAGTAGTACCTTTAGACAGCGTTGGCGTCAATTCTACCGTATAAGTATCATCAACACTTATATTTGGAAAAGTAATAAATCCTATAAACTCACCAGTAGCATCTATTTCTTGATCTGTTAGTTCTGTAACTGAAGCGGTAAATGTATTTGTAGTAAAATCATAAGTAGTATCAGAACCACTAGGATTATCTTTTGTTATTTTTAAACTAAACTTTGCTGTAGCATCTCCTTTTACAATAAAATTTCTAGTAGTTCCATTCGAGGCTATATCACTAGTATCAAGTTCAAAAGATTTTATTTCTATAAGATTATTATTATGTACGTTGGTAGTAGCTGGCAAAGCTTTTGTAGCGTGACTAAATATTATAGTATCTCCAAAAGAATTTACAGTATTTGTATATTTTATAACAAATACTTTAGAAGTTATTCTGTTATTAGAATCTCTAGTTATAGTCTCTGCTATATTATAAGCAGAAGAATAAGCAGTTCTAATATTATATTTTGGCTCTTTAAAATAATAATAACCACTTGAGGCTGTAAATGTTATTGTAGCAACAGTTGCTTCAACACCACTATCAGGCGTTAATATGTAGTTTGTGTTAGACGCATAATTTGTTGTTGTCGTGCTTGCCGTAACACCAGCGCCAGCAGATATAGATACAATATGATTAGCATCTACGGTTACAGTACTATTTAAATTTATTGATAATGCCATATTAGTTTGCTATTGTATGAGATGATATAGTTCCTAAACCCTGAACATTAAATTCACCTGTGTCTAAGTTGCTTAATGTAGTTGTATCACCTTTTATATAATTAAACCATTTACCTTCTTTTTCTATAAACTCATTTAAACTACCACTTTGCTTGTCAGTTGTTATATCTTCTGTATACCAACCTGTTTTAGCTGTTAAGTTATAATATTCACCTTCGTCAGTGTTTGTATTTTGATCAACTTTAGCCTGCGTACCTTCATAGTTTAATGTTTTAAAAGTTTTTATTGTACTTGGTTCTTGATTAAATACAAAGGTAACATCAGAATAATATTGTGTTCCATAAAAATTATTATATGTAGTATTGTTATGGTGCCACCATATTTTTAAATTACCACTTTCAGGAGCTATTGTATAATAGTTGTTAGCTATACTTAAACCTTGTTCTGGTATAAACGATTTAAAACTTGTCCAACCTTTTACATTTTCTTTATAACTAACAGTATAATTTGAACTTCCTTTTAAAGTTACATTATATTCTTTTTTATCGTTATCATAAGTTCCAAGTATAGTTGTAGAAGATTTTAAATTGTCTTCAAACCAAGTACCCATACCAGCGTCAGATATATCTGTTAAACCATCCATTGATAATCTTAATACTGCACCTCTTTGTTTATCTGTAAAATAAGCCCTGTAGTTTTGAGTAACAAATGACTCTGGATTTTTTGATATACCATAATCACCAGCAAAAGGTATTGTTTGGCCAAGTACATTTGAACTAGCAGTTACATTTACATTGCCATCGGCGTTAAACAAAGCGTCTTTATTAGCTTGTATACTTAACACTTTATCTTCACATAGCGTTAATAAATCAGAGTTTCTAGTGTGTAATTTTTGTATACTACCATATTCTGGGTTTACATCTTTAGTAATTTTTTCAGCAGCAATAAATTGATTTGTTTCGTTAATACCACTTGTAGAGTTGTATAAACCAGAATATATTAAACCATACTTTCTTCTTTCTTCTTCATATTGACCTTGAAAAGTTGTAGAAGCTCTAGGGTTTTTATCAATAACAACTTGGTTAAAATCATCTTTTATTCTATTAGACTCTACACCATTACCAAAGCTATAGCAATTAAACCAAGGTAACTCATGAAACACCGTGTGATTACCAACACTTATAAAGTCACTAGCTTCATAATAAATATCTAAACCTTCATTAGTCTTTGGTTGTGTTTCAAATATAGCTGGTTCATTAGAAGGCAACTGACGCTCATCGTTTAACGATGGTTCTACAAACTCTATAAATTGAGGGGTGTCTTCGTCCATTAAAGTACTACTTACCCCAGAGGTCCTATTTAAAGGATCATAGTTACTATTAAACCCAGGCGCATCATCTAATTCTATAGTCCATGTTAACCTTCTATTTGTAGCAAGACCAAATCTATCTTTTTCATTATTTATACTATCCGCACCTCTTAAGGTAAGTGTGGCTGTTTCATTTACAATCTGTCTAGTTCCAGCTGATGGATTTTCAAATGATTGAGAATTTGCGAAAGAATAACTATTGTTAGTGCTTAAATTACGAGGTCTTACATATGTACCATCTGATTCTCTACTAATTATAAACTCATTACCATTAGCATCAAGAGCAAAAGGATAAGCGGTGTGATTCCATCTTCTTTCTTTTCTTATTTTTGTTATAGTGTAAACCTTTTCACTAGTGTCACCGCTAAATCTAAACTTACCACCTACTTTTAGTTTTTTAACAAACTCCTGCTCATTAACATGGCTTGAATTATTTGGACTACCAACAGACCAGGCATCCGACCAAGAAGAAGCTGTGTCAATATTACTACCATCAATATCTTTTAAATTACTTTCTGCCCAAATTTTAGAATAAGAAAGTTCCATATAATATTTACCAGGAGTAAACCAAGTATCAGTTGTAACTCCATCAAACTTTTTTTCACTACCATCAGCCTCAAAAACACCTCTACCAAATCTACCTGATGTTTTTACTGCTTTGTTATTTTTGTGATCCCAATAACCAGAAGCTTTAAATGTACCGTTTGCTGGTAAATCTTGGTTTAAAGGCTGTATACCTATATAAGAAACATTATCTATAAAAAAGTTTTTTCTTGTGCTGTTATTATCGTCGTTTAAAGGGTTTATTTGTGTGTTTGCGTAAAGTTTAAACTTAAGTATTCTATTCCATTTTAAGACAGCTTCTTCAGAAAGTCTCATGTAACGATTACCACTATCTAAATATGTAGTTCCTCTAGCCGGAGAATATGAACTTTCTCCAGAAAAATCAAAATCATCACTACCATTAAAAGGAGCATCGTTAGTTACAGTTGTTTGTATTAAAATATTTTCATCTAATTTTTGATACCTTGTTGCTGTTCCAATACCAACACCAACAACACCATCATCAGACGCATACCAAGCTTCAGTTCTAGCAACAATACCAACATTACTTTCTGATAAAGCAGCTTGTGATAATACAAAATTCTTTAAGTTATCATCAAGCAGCAGTTTAACAAAAAACTTACCATTAAATTCTGGTCTTGCCTCGTCTTTTTCCTCTGAAACAATAAGGCTAACACCAGTATTTAAATTTGTACCACTCATTATCCAAGAAGCGTCGTAATCACTTATAGGAGTATTTAAGTGAAACATATAATAGTCAGTACCATTTATATCTTTAACAGATAACAAATCTACTTTATAATAACTTGATAGACTAGTACCATCTTTAAATCTTAAAACTAAATTACTTAAATCGTCTAATGGTGCGCCATCATCATTGTCTATCCATATATCTTTTTTAATAGCTAAAACAGTTTGATCGTCTGTAGGTCTATAATTAGTGTCTCCAAATAAAGTGTTAATACCAGCAGAAGCATTTAAACCAACACCACTACCAAGAGGGTTTCTAGTTAATCTTATGTATTCAGGCGCTTCATTTTCTATTGCAAGAATTTTATATGTAGCAGATTCTTGTAATACAGCTGGCCCCTCTATTTGTTTCTTTAAAACTAAATAAGTTTCTTCATCAACTTTGTTTCTTTCAGAAGATGGAAAAGAAATCCAAACATTGCCATCAATAGAATTATATATTCTATCCATGGCTAAATTATAGTATTCAGAAGAAGTTTCTTTTACAAAAAATTTAAATGAATAAGCAAAAACAGGTGGATTATTTTGCAGTTTTACTTTTATAGAGTTTGCATTTACACTTTCTGATTTAGGAACTTTTAACGATGCTGTTTCATCTGTTAACACTGGAGTTTGTCTACCAAATTCATCCGCATAAACTACACCTATTTGATAATTTCTTTGAGATTTAATAGATTTTTTAGTGTCTACTATTTCTTGACAACTAAAGTTTGATATTTGCCCTTTCCAATTAAACGAACCAGACAAGGATTGAAAACTAAATGTAGTGCCATTATTATATAAATTATTTTGACCTCCTCTATTTACAGTATCTAATTTGAGAGTAAAGTTATATTCTCCGTTAGCGTTAATATCTTTTCTAGCAAATTTATTTGAAGCTATTAGCTGTAATCTTAAAACGCCTTGCACATAGTTTTCTACTTTAAATTTTATTCTATAAACACCGTCATTTTGAAAATTTATATTTTGAGATATTTTGTCAAATTGACTAACACCTGTAGAAGGATTTTTTTCTTCAAAACCACCACCTAAAAATAATGTATTATAAAAATCAGCTGTTAAACTCCAAGAGTTATCCATATTCCAACCGTCTACAATATTTCCTGTTGTGTGGTTAATTGGAGTTGCCAATGGATTTGCTAATAATTCTGCAGAATTGTTTAGTCTTGGACTTATTAACGCACTTAATTGTGGTTTTACTATATCGTTAGCATCGTCTTTTAAATTATAATTTTGCAAATAATTACCATAAATAACCCTGTTACCTGTTATGCTTTGAGCTAAAGCCCTTCTAGGCACATTGTCAAAATGTCTTAATATTTGGTTAGATGGTATTGCAGCATATATATTTTCAGAAGTTATAGAATATTTGCCTTGAAAAGTAAAGCTGTCGTTTACAGTATTCCAAGCGTTAGTACTTCCGTTAATAACAATGTCTGTTCTACTTATATTATCTACTGTATATATAATAGGTGAATTAGACTCTTTATACAATATGTCTATTTGAACAACTTCTTTAGATATGTTGACAGGTATAAAATCTTTTATTATAACTTCTTTAACTTGATTTACCATACCGGCATTATAACCTTTTATAGTCTCATAATTAAACTCGTCAGGAATAAAAGCAATGTCTGAAAAAGGAGAGATGGTAGAGTATTCGCCATCAACATATTTCCATCTCGTAGCAAATCTTACAAACTTTTCTTCAAAAAGATTTTTAGCTATATGTTCTAAAATTATATTATAAGTATTACTACCACTAGGGGTATTTTGCTTGCTCAACATTTGCAGTGTAACAGTAGTGTCTTCAATAATTTTAACTCTAGCCTTTACATGAAAATTATCTGAAGAAGGCGTTATATTATACCCAAATAATATAGTATCATTAGGTTTATAATTTGTAGCAACAGTAGTTTCTATCTCAATAGTATCATTAATACTAACGTCGTCAAAATTAAATGTAGTTGTTGTTGATATTATTCCAGACCTGTCAGAAATACTTAGATCAACAATAGGCGCTGTTTCAGGGTTTTTCTTTATAACAGTTATATCGCTTTCTTTATAATAACCATATTCTACACCATTTACAAAAACCTTTGTTGATTTATTTAAATCAGAAGCGTCAGTGCCTGCTAATGCTCTAGTTAAATTTATTTTTTTAGGTTCACTGTTATTATCTGTCCAAAACAATAAATCATCAATTATATTCAAACCAGTAATTAAAACATTTTTATCAAATCTTAATACTCGCTTTTTAAATTGAGGGCTATCTGTAAAAGCATTTGACCCGTAAGTATCAGGTACCTGCCAAGAAAACTCTATCCAATCCCAATCTTTTTTATAAACTTCAACATCGAGTGTTACTGTGCTTCCAGAAACAGTTATTTGTCTATAAACAGAGCTAGTTGTCCCCACAAGTTTGACATACATACCTGTTGATAAATTTGTAGTTGTTGTTGTGAAAGCTGTATATGGATTACTACCTGTCCAGTCACCAGATGCTGGCGTTGGGTGTTTTTCTAACCAAAAATCTATAAAAACAGGCGTTGTAGTATGTGTGTTTGTAGTAGAGTTATACACACTTTTGTATATAAAATCTTTGTAGGTAAGAATAGAAGAAGGAGCTGCAGCAACCCAATCGGTAGTATCAGCTATTAACCAATAAGCTGTATTATTTGATTCATCAGCAATAGCGCCAACGCAAAAACCAGAATCAGAAACTGTAGTAGGACTAGCAACAGGTATTGCACTATTACCTAATAAACTTTGTACAGTTCCAACATTATCTGTGTCAGATGTTGATACTTGAATATTGTTTGCATCTATATATTCTCCATTAGGAACTAGTCTTTCATCAAGGTCTTTGTTCATTTTACCTTGATTGAAAACATGTTTTATTTCTGGCATATGTTAGTGTTTTATATGCTTAGACTTACCTCTAAGTATTTGAGTTAATTCTTCTAATTTTAAATTTGATAATCTTAGTTTTGCTTTTCTAGTAGCAGCAAATTTATCTTTTTGAAATCTACGAACTATATATTCTGGTGTATTAGCTTTTGTAGACATTATTGCGTATGCTATACACTTGTACATTGCTTCTTCAGCAAACTTATGTACTTGCATTTCTGCATCTGTACCTAAACTATCGCTTATATATTTTAAAGTTACAGTTTTACCACTTAAAAAAGAACTAAAATGTATTTTTCCAGCAAGCTCATCTATATAATAAGAACCGTTAACTTGCGAGTGTTGTGGGTCTAACCCATATCTTTGACCTTCAGCTGGCCATAACGTATCATCCTCATAGTCGTCTGTAGTAGTAATCGATGTATGGGCTTTAAAAGCTGTCCAAGTGTCTGATTCAGTTTCAAAATCTAATTCATTGCCACTTAAGTTATAAGTACCATCTGCATTTTGTTTTATAGATTTTGGATTTGAAGTTCTTGAAGTCGGGTAAATAGGGTGTTCTACTCCAGCAGAATCTTTCCAAGTTAATTTAACATAGTTAACGTAGTCTTGTGGTAATAACATTTGTAATGTAGCTGGTATAGTTATTTCTTGCGCTTTAGTAGATTTAAAAGTGTCAAAGCTTAATTCTTGCAACGCTCTTTGAGCGTGAAAAGCAACATCAACTCTTTTAACTTTTTGAATTATTTTATCTTCACCAACATAAGCAATAAGAAATTGATCTATTATGTTTTCTAACGATGTAAACTGGTAGCCACCAAGATTACCTGAATCTTGATATTGCTGTTGTGTTTGATTGTCTAATAATCCCATTTATTTATTGTTTTTCTTGTTGAATATCGCTTGATTCTTTTTGACTAGCAACTTGTGTTACATTATAATCTTTCATAGATATACCTGCTAACTGTAATATTTTTATTACTAAATTATTTTCTTCTGACTCATGAAGTTCAAAGTTTTGTAAATCAGTTGCGCTTGCGTTGTATAAAGCTTTGCCAACGACAACTGCATACGTCCACTTTACAGTAGCAGGTTTTTTTATATAATTACATTTTACATCATCTGATGCAAATGTTAAAGTAACGTCTGAGGTACTACCTGTAGCCGCCTGTGATATTTCTAAATTATTAGGACCAGAACCTGATATAGAAACAACTGTAGTTCCAGCTGGTATATCTGTACCAGTTATTGTTTGCCCAGCTTCTATAAAATCTAAATTACCGCCAGCATCAACAGATATTGTAGTTGTGCCATCAGTATCACCATTTTGAGTAAAATAAACCGCTGCAGAAGCGGAAGGACTTGAACTATAAGGTTTTATTTTAACACCAGTAGCAGAAGTTCTTACATAAATAGGTCTTTGAACTGTTGGTTTTGCCAATGGACTTCTGTCTACTAACATAAACTCATCTTCAGTTACTTCTTCTATTATATTTGCAGTAGAACCACTAACTCCAGTTAAAGAAAGTCTAGTTAAATTATCTAATCTATACACATCGCTTGGTAAAGTTCCATCGCCAAATTGATTTATAATAGTAACTGGCTGTTGTCTTTTTTTAAATATACTTATTTTTTCTTCTAATAAATGATCTAAATCAGCATAAGGCGTGTTATCTTTTGGAAGCCTATTGTACTGATTTTTGTCATAAAAATATTGCTCAAATATATCCATTTGCGCTTGATTAGCAAATAAGTTAAACTCTTGCGGAGTTATATATCCTCTTTGCTCTTTGTTAGCTATTGCTAAAACTTTTTGATATACATTATTTATACTTACTGCCATAATTTTTTTGTTGTAGTTTGCGATCGCCCCGTAGAGCGACCGCTCCTACAGTTTGATTAGTTTAATCTTTTTTCTATATTTGCATATATCTCCATACCTTCATCAGTTTTAAACCAATGTGCTAAAGCAGTGTATGGGTGCTCGTCAAATGGAACTGTCATTATAGGTCTATCATTTGACCCCCATAAAAAGTTTCTTTGATCTTGAGTTAATTTTATAATACCAAGCTCTGTAGCTTTAATACCAAAATTTCTAAGTTGAACATTATCGTCAGAAGCTAATTCTAAGAATAAATTAGGATTTTTCTTAGCAAACAGTAATAAGTCACGCTTTATTTCCTTAGAACTCATATCTGATACCTTAGAACCTAATTCTACACGCATAATAGCTTCTGCCATATCAATCTCCATGTCTCTAGCTGCTAACAACGCGTCAACTTCTAAATTTAAATCTTCTATTTGATTTTTAGCTATTTCAACAGGTTTATGTTCTTCAAATAACTTATCTTTTTGAGGATGATATATTGATAGTAATTTTTGTAAAACAGTTTTATTTTTAGGAACAAATAAAGAGCCGTTTTCAAAAATAATATGAGCTAATCTTTGCTGCCCTTTCATTTCATCAACAAAACAAGTTCTTTGGTTTGAGGTATATTTTAATTCTCTTTCATAACCTTTTTCTTCGTCAAACCAATATATGCCACTACCTCTTATTAAGTAAGTTAATGGAGACCTACCATTTTTAAGATAGTACATCCTATCTTTTATAACCCAACCGTCTTCTGGATGAGATTTTGTTTTTGTTTTAGGTTTTGGTGTTTCAACAACTGGTGTTTCAACAACAGGTACCTCTACCTCTTCTATTTTTTGTTTTTTTGCCATAATATAATATATAATAAAATTAATAAAAAGAAAGGGTCGAGGCCGAAGCCTCGATCCTTAAAATAAATGTTTAGTTCATTAACATGAAGTTATTAGCTCCTTGTGTAATTAAACATCTTTCAGATAAGTAGTGAACTTCCATCACGTCTTTACCAGTAGTAGCAGCACCAACAGAACCAGTAACCCAAGTTTTTAATCTTCGGTCATCAGTTTGTGAAGCTCTATATCTTACATGTAAGAAAGGACGTTTCATATTAGAACCTAATTGCTCATCATAAACTGAAGATACACCAGCAGGAATAACAACCCCTCTAACTGCGTTTGTAGTATCATTTAAAGCGCCTCTAGTACCTTTGTCATTTAGGTATTTAAAGTCAGATTTATAGAAGTCATAAGAACCTCTTCTGAAACCAGAGAAACCTAAATTTAATGCCATGTCTTCAGAGTTGTTAAATACTCCGTAAGAAGTACCACCTGAACCATAAGAGTTCATTGAAGCTAACATATCATCAATAGCTAAGCTAGTTGATCTGTCAACAAACATCATGTTTTCTTCAATAGCACCGTTTTGGTCAAATACAGCTAAGATAGCATCAAACTCAGCTAAATCAGTAGCAGGATCAGAACCTACAACACCAGTAGTTTGGTGACCTCTGTTTTCAATAGCTTTGAATAAACCTTCAGTACCAGAGCCATCAGCACCAGTATCACCAGCGTTAGTTGGTACACCAGAAGGAGCAGCAGTTAAGCTTAACTCGCTTTCCATCATAGCCATTTCTAAGTAATCAGTGAAACGAGCTCTAGTATCACCTTCAGCTTTTAAGTACCATAGGTAACCGTTTTGTCCTTCTTCACCAGACACTTCGATCCAACCAATTTGAGCAGTATCAGATCCAGATACTTCGTAGTAATCTTTCATGATAATGTGCTTGTTCATATGAGACTTGAACTTAGGCTCGTTAGCAGAGGATCTACCATCTTGTCCTTTTGCAAATTCAGAACCATAAACTAATATTCTAAAGTCATCACCATCAGTTAAACCAGCAGCGTCACAGTCAGCGTGAGTATAAGGTAAAACTGTAACAGTGTTAGTTGAAACTGCACTAACAAAACCTCTAATAGTGTTTCCAGAAGCTTCTGAAATTAATACAGTATCACCAACTCTAATACCGTGATCAGCGCCAACAGTGTTTCCGTCAACATCGTTTACAATTGTAAATATGTTTAAAGAAACGTCAGCATTAGTTGCAGTATAAGCTAGGTGTAATCTTCCTTGCTCTGACCAGATTACTCTATCAGAGTTAGAAGCTTCTTCAGCTCCTACTTGAGCTAAGAAACCTGCGATTGTTCTCTTACCATAAATCTCAGCTTCTTTTTCCATAAGATCTGGTAAGTATTGTTGCGCCCAACCTTCAGTTGCTGCAGACGTAAAGTCTACATAGTTAGTCGCAAGCGTTTGTTTTCTAGGAGCAGCATCTACGCCACTCGCACTTGTAATTGCCATTTTTAATTTTTTTTAAATTAGTTATTTATTTTTAATTTTAAACTTAAAAGTTGGAGAAGTATCGCTAAGTACTCTTATTTTAGGCCCACTAGTGTTATCGTTTGAAAATGATTGCCTTGGGTCCATGCTTACGTTTTTAGCCCTAGCAATGCTTTCTTTCATAGCATCAGCTTTACCTTGCTCATAAAAATGCTTAGCAATAGCGTCGGGATTCATTGCTGTATATAAAGATTTATGATAACCTTTAGCGTCTGACATTTCATTGTTTTCATTCAAGAACTTCTTGACAAAATTATTAATGTCGCTTTGTGTTTCTTGTATCTCTGCAGCGTTCTTCACGTTAAACCGATATTTTTTATCACCGACGTTATATTCAAAACCTTTGAATTTATCGTTAAAAACTTGTTGAGTTTTTAATTTAAAAGTATTAGTTTGTTTGTCCGCTATTTTTTTATTCTCTTCGCTTTCTTTGTTATATCTATTAAAAAAGTTAATTGCTTTCTGTTGCTCACTCGTGAGCTTTGAACCAGCTTTAACTTCTTCATAGTATTTAGACTTTTGCCCGTCTAAGTGGCTTTTAGCGTTGGCAACTTGCTCTTTTAACGCTATTTTTTTCTTTTTAATATCTCTTTCTTCATCTACTTCCTCGTCATACGAGAACGAATCTTCAATTAAAAATTCTATTTCATCAGATGATAAATGAGATTTAGTTTGTTTATAATACTCTCTTAATATTGTCATGTCGTCGTAACTAGAATAATCTTGATTAAGACGTACGTAATCTTCTAGTGTACCACCAGTTTCCTCCATAAAATCTACAACTTTTTGTAAATTTTCAGGTATTGCTTGTCCAGTTTCTTGAGCTTCTTCTATAGCTTCTTGAACTTCTTCAGCTAATTCTTCTGTTTGTTCTTGAACTTCTTCTTCTGTTACTTCTTCAAGAGTGGGTGTTTCATCTTGAACGGTATCGGATTTTTCTTCTCCGGCAAGTTCTTCATTTGTTTCCTCGATGATTTCTTCGACCACTTTTTCGCTAGTTTCGGATTCGTCGCGTACATGTATCTCATCTGTGCTTTGCTCTGGAACGGCATCTTCTTTTGTTTTTGGTGGTTTACTTAAATCTACTTTGATGACATTGTCATCTTCTTGTTTATTTTGTTTTTTAAGATCAACTTTTATAACGTTGTCTTCAGCAGCCTTTTCGACTACTTTTTCTTTTTTCTTTTTTGCCATAATATAATATAATAATAATTAATAATCTTTATCTAGGTTCAAACGCACCTAAATCAAATCCGCCTCCTAGTATATCATTACCTGCAGACTCAAAGTTTTTAGGTGCTTTTGCACTTTTTCTTTGATCTATAAGCTCACTTTGTTGTGTAGCTTGTATTCTAGTTCTTTCGTCTTTACGATTTTCTTTTTCTTTTTCTCTTGCTTTATAACCTTCAACTTCTATATTTTTTAACTGCATATTTATTTGAAACTCTAACTGCATAAGTTCTTTTTTATACTCTACTTCTTGTTGCATTTTTTGAGATTCCATTTGAGCTTTCATTTGTTCAAGTTGCGCTTCTGCCTGCATCTTAGCTTGATTTTTTTGAACTTCAAGTTGAGCAGCCGCCTGCTGTGTTTGCATATTAGCCTGTGCTTGCGCTTGTATATTTTGCTGTGCTATAGCTTGATCTCTTTCTAATTTTTGTTGTCTACGTATTTTTAATAATTGATTAGCTAGCTTTATATTTTTTATTTCTCTAAGATCAATAGCGTCTTCAAGCTCTATATTCTGTTGTGCTAAAGCAACTTGTATATTATTTTCAAGCAAAGCTTTTTCTTCTTCATCAGGAGTTAACTCTATAAATATACCAAAATCATATAAATGTAAATTAGACATTTCATCAAGAGTTGCTACGTTATGAGCACCTATAGCTTGTACAAAGGCATCTGCTGTTGGTGAATACTCTAATATGTCAGATATTCTAAGTGACAAACACTCTGCTGCCTGAGAAGTTAAGTACAAACCAGCTTGTAATATATGTCTTGTCGCGGTATTAGAATTAGCGGCAGCTAATTTCTGTACTCCAACTAAAGCGTTTTTGTCTGGCATACTACCATCTCTAGCTTCATTAAGACCGGTTACATCTCTAATCATTTGTAAATAATAATTATACGTACCAATCAAACTTTGCATTTTAGCACCGCCATTACTAGACTGTATTTCTTGTATTGGCACTTTACCAGGATTCATATCTCCTTCACTTGTAAACGATCTACCGATTACAGATCCTGTTTGGAAAAACATATTTAAAGCCTCTTGTGGATTATAGTTTGTTCCGTTACCTAAATCTATTTCAGCAAGACCATCAGCATCTAAATAAACACCATCTGGTACCATGCGAGATAGTACTTGCTGTAACTTTAAATGAGTTAATTGTATCATATCTGCAAAACCAGTGATACGTTGTACTAACGACTCTATACGACCTTTATACATACGAGGAGCTACAACAGCGTAATTCATTTTTACTTTAGTAAAATCGCTTTTTGGCCTCATCATGTTTTTAGCCATTTCCCATTTAAGCAATTTATCAGTGCCAAGTATTATAGCACCGTCATATAAACACTCTACTGATCTATGTAGTTTGCCAAAATTATCAGAATCTTCTGGTGGATTAAAAGTATCATCTTTTTCTAATATTTTTTCAGCACCAGTACCAGTTTCTTTTACTTTGTAAACTTCGTTCATATAAGTTTTATAATTAAAATATAAAACTTGAACTTTATTGTTATCTTCTTCTAATGTATTGTATGAATTATTGTGGTAGTTAGCTTGGTGATAACTTTTACTTCTAATTATATCTTCTAATTGCTCTTGATCTAAATGTGGAAACTGTTTTACAAGTTCATTTATAGGTATCATTTTAACTTCACCAACGTAATATAAATCATCAAAATATGGTGATTCAGTATATGAATAAACTAAGTCTGCAGGATCGACGTATTCAACAACAACACCTTCAGATGTATTAAATCCAGTTTTAACAGCACCAATACCTAAAACAGTTAAATCATAATAAAACTGTTTTTTAATTAATTCGTAATTACTACCTTCAAATAAAACGTTTAAAGCTTGTTCTTCAGCTAACTCTACAGCTTGTTTATATGTTAACTGCATATGCAGCTTTAATTCTTCTTCAGAACCAGGCAGTATGTTGCGATCGTTTTCATATAAATTTATACCTGTTGTTTCTTGAACAAAATCATTTATTTCTGAAGACCTAATATCTTTTAACATTGATTCCATATATTGAGTACGTTGTTCTACTCCATATGGATCTTGTGAATATGCTTTTATATCATAAGTTCTTTCTGCAATACCATTTACAACTATATCAACAAACTTAGGTATAATAGGCACTGGTTTCCAGTCTAAATTTAAATAAGATAAATCACCATTTATAGATAATTCGTCTTTGTATTTTTGTATTGATTGTTCACCTCTTGCGTATAACCTAAGGTTATGATAGTTGTTATGATTTGTTCTATATCTATTACTACCTTTTTCAGTATGAAACCACTCGGCTTCAATAGCTTTAGCTACTTTTAAACCATAGTCGTAACTCATTTTTTCAACGTCACTTACAACTTGAGATGGGAAATAACTTCTTACAGCCATATTTATTTTTTAATTATTTTTGACATATTACCATTGTTTGAATACTTAGCAATACTTATATTTAGTTTTGGTTTTTCTATCACAGCATTTGGTCTATATAAATGCCTATTACAAGCCATTATTGCAAGACCAGAGCTTATAGAAGCGTCGTGTTTCGTTCTTTTGTTTATATCAAATTTAGCCCAGTCGTTTAACAACTCGTTAAAATAACAACTACCAAATTGACCTTCAGCGTTCATACCTACGTGGTTCTGTATGTACATTTCAATAGCCGCGGCATGTGCTTGTTTTATATCTTCGCTTGAGTTTGGTATACCACCTATTTCTTTTTCTGCAGTTGATAATTTATTCCAAACTTTATCAGGGCGGTTCATACTAAAACCTCTGTAACCACGTCTTCGTAAATAATACAATAGACGAGGCTTGTTGTTCTCTGCAAGCAAAGGCATCCCATAAAATACTAATGCCATTAGAACATCTTCAAAGAACATCTCTGCGGTTTGTGGTCTAGCTATATACTCTAAGAAAAACTGATTAGCAGGCGCATCTTCCATACTGAACTTAGTTAAACCGTGTAAAGCTCCTTTAGAGCCTTTACCATCTACAGTTCCTGATATATCATATGAGTCACAACCAAAAGCACCCATATGTTCATTACCAGGATATTTTATACCATTTTTTATTACAATTTTATTTTGTATGTGTGTTGGTGGTACCCAACTTATTTTAAATCTACCTTTTGGATCTGGATAAAATATAACGCTTGTATCTTTTACACCGTTAATCCACTGAAAACTACCCGTTGAAATACCTAGTGTCCTTGACATTTCTTCGTTGTAGTCTATTTGCTCGTATATTTTAACAAGATTAAAAATGGAATTTTTAGTTTCATCCCTAAACGCGTGTTCTTCAGTTCTTGGAAACTGCCTGTAAAATTCGTTTAGCGCGTCTTGATCTCCTTTTAAACCATCAGCTTCGTTTTGCCAGTGGTCTATTACACCTACATCTATTAACTCTCCATGGGGGTCAAAGACGTCATCACTCGGAGTATTGAAGACTGGGCTTCCGTGCTCATCAATAAATCCTTCGTAGTTCCACTCCATTG
>Ga0208899_1000789_pt1 | contig 23282 bp, 35 predicted proteins | sample VirMetDEL_Nov_24_FD_184518 | JGI IMG/M metagenome (GOLD analysis project Ga0208899, IMG submission 184518) | Aqueous microbial communities from the Delaware River and Bay under freshwater to marine salinity gradient to study organic matter... | ecosystem: Environmental > Aquatic > Marine >... | reverse complement strand
TTTACCAAACTCACTAAAATCATTTAAAGGTTTAGAAGGCGAAGTACCAATGGTATGGTCTCACAAATGGGAGAATCCTATTGGTAAAGGACGCATAGTACAAGATGATGACAAGGCAACATTCAAAGGCGAGTTTATTATGTCGTCTGAGAGTGGCAAAGAAGCCTATGAAATTGTCAAAGCTATGGGAGATTTACAACAATGGTCATTTGGTTTTCAAGTTGATGACGCAGAACAAGGTCAATTTCAAAAAGACGGACAATCAGAAGAAGTCAGGTATATAAAATCTGCTACTGTATTTGAAGTCTCTCCTGTCCTTGTTGGTGCAAACCAGTCAACTTATACTGTTGCAGTAAAAGAACAAAAAGAAAAAGATGTTAAAGATGTTGAATCAGGTCTTAGATTCACAGATGAAGCTGATAATGTGCTTATCACAATTAACAGTTTCATTGATAGAGCAAAAGAACTTACTTCTTTACGCTTAGATAAAGGCAAAACATTGTCAAAGTCTGCTCAAGAATCCCTTATGCAGATTCAAGACCGAATCCAAGAAGTCTATAACGATTTAGACAACATTCTTGGACTAGGAAAAGAAGAAGCAGAGCAACCTAAAGATAATATTGACTCACTTTGGCTAAACACACAAGAAGTCTTGGCAAGAAGTCAAGGCATAATTAATGAAGGAGATAAAGTTGAGTAAATTAACAGAACTCACACAGGAACTCCACGCATTAAGAGAAAAGCAATTCGGTGCAATCAAAGAAATGAAGGACACTTTTGAAGAAGGGTCTGAAATCTCTGTTGAGAAAAAACAAGCTATCGAAGATAGAAATGCCGATATTGAAAAACTTAATGAAAAAGTTAATGAATTAAATGCTCTAGAAACTCAAGAAGCAAGACTTGAAGAAGCATTAGAAAAAGGTAAAGAAGTAAAATCAATGCCTATTCACAACGAGAAGGAAGCCGTAGAGAGAAAAACTCTTGGAGACCAACTCATTGACTCTAATGCTTACAAAAGTTTTATGGATAATGGGCAAAAGAACATTAATTCAGAACTCAAGTGGAATCCAAAAGTAGAATTAAAAACTACTTTGACAGAATCAGGTTATCCACCTGCCGTAACTAGAAGCGATTTAATCGTACCTACTGCTTTGAGAAACCCTCAAACAGTAATCGATTTGATTGATACTATTACAACAGACACTTATCAATATAAGTATCTAGAAGAATCCACCTTCACAAACAACTCAAGTGCTACTGCTGAAGGGTCAGCTCTAGGCGAGAACGCACTTGCATTTACAGAAAAGACAGAGAACATTCGTAAGATTGGCTCATTCTTACCTGTAACTGATGAGTTGTTAGCTGATGTCTCAGCAGTAAGTGGTTATCTTGACTCAAGATTACGAACAATGGTTAATCTTGCAGTTGGAGACCAACTACTTGCAGGGTCAGGCTCAGGTGCTAACTTAACAGGTCTCTTGAATGTATCAGGAATCAATACTTTTGATTTCTCATCATTCTCAGGAAACCTAAAGAGAGTTGGACAAGTTTATGAAGCAATCACAGAAATTCAAAAAGATAGCTTCTTAAGTCCTGACGCAATAATTATGCACCCTTCAGATTGGTATCAAGTTGTTACTGAAGTTAATGCAGTTACTACAAGTGGTAGCTTGAATCCATTATTTGTTGGTGCAGGACAGTTCGGTGGTCAAGTTGGACAAACACTATGGGGATTACCTGTAGTATTAGATACAACAAGACCTGCGGGAACTTGTATTGTTGGAGTATTCGGTGGTGGACAAGCGTGTCATATTGTCGCAAGACAAGGTATGGAAGTCGCTATGTCTGATTCCCACGATGAAAACTTCGTAAAAGATATTATGGTTATGAAAGCAACCGTTAGATTAGGATTCCCTGTCTATCGACCAACTGCTTTCTGTACTATTACTAACTTTTAATAGTTAATAATGGCTTTGATGTCCCATTCGTCTTATGAGAGTGGGACATCTAGCAAAAAGGAAATTATGAAAATAAAAAAAGATATTTATATGAATGACGAAGGACTTTGTAAAGAGTCTGCTGAAGGTATGCCAAAAGGTTGGCGTAAAGGAAAACTTGTTGCAAGAGCAGGTTGGGAAATGCCTGACGCAGAATACAAAGCTCTTAAATTTGTAGAAGCAAAAGCAAAAGCACCTAAAGAAAACAAATCAAAGTAGGTCTTTAAATGGCACAGTATGTTGATAAAACAGATTTTAAAGCATACATTGGTTTATCAGGGTCAGCTCAAGATGACAACATTGATACTGCTATTGATTCTGCTTGTAGATTAATTGACGCTATTACAGGTAGAAGATTTAACCAAGATAGTTCTGCCAATGCAAAAGTATTTACACCAAAGTCAAGTGTTTATCTTGATGTGCCTGATATAAGTACAACCACAGGTCTCATTGTTAAGTTAGATGACAATGATGACGGTACTTATGAAACTACTTTAACAATCAACACAGATTTTATAGTTGAGCCAAGCAATCCTAGAGTATTAAAGATTACAGGTGGCACAACTTACTATGAGCCTTACAACAAGATTACAATTCTTGATACAAGAAGCTCAGAGAGATTCGACCCAACAATAAAAAACAATGTTCAGATAACTGCCAAGTGGGGTTACTCAATAGTTCCTGAAGATATTAAAACTGCAACATTGATTCAAGCCCTAAGATATTTCAAAAGAAAAGATACTCCATTCAATACTTATGGAGATGTCAATACAGGAGTTAGCGAGTTATTTTCAAAGCTAGACCCTGATGTTAAAACACTACTTAAAGCACACAAAAAGCTCACTTTAAGTGGCACAATTCTATAATTTTTTTAAATTTTTTTTAAAACCCTATAAACATTGACCTTTTTTCTATATATTTCTTATTAAATACTTTGTTTTAATCAAAGATTATGTATAATTTAAGTATGAATGAAACAAGAAAAAAAACAGGTTGGTTTAAAAAAGTATTTGTTGATGAACTTTCATCTTGCAAAGATTTTCAAGACAATTTTAATAATGTTACAGGTCATAAAACATCAGTAGAAGATTTTATTGGTGGTAAAGCTACATTTAAAATTACTATTTCAGGTAAATGGAATGATGAAGATTTATTTGCACCAAGAACTGATTGCTTTATTACTTTTAGATTTCCAAAAGGTTGGACTCGAAAAAAAATGCTTGAAGTTGGTTTAAACAACATTGGTTTTACAACTTCAACTGATAACAATTCTTTTGGTTGGGTATCAGTTACAGGTATTAAGTAAAATAAACAATCTTTGTTAGTATGTCTTTATGGCAACTAATAGAAACTTCCAATTTGAAGGAATGACTCAGATAAAAAGAAAACTAACCAATGCAGGTTTTACATTGATTCCTTTGCGTCATCTTATGAATGAACACGCAGAAGTAATTACAAAAGAAGCTAAGAAGGTTGCACCAAAAGATACAGGTGCTTTAGCAAACTCTATTGACTTTAAACAAGTTGCTATGGTTGGTAGATTACCTAAGAAGATTCAGGTTGAAGCTACTGCACCACACTCAGAGTTTGTACACGGAAAATTTAGAAGATTACCTAGTGGATATAAACCACCACCACCTAAGAGAAGGAAGAATTGGGGTAATGCTAATTGGAGAACTAGACCACATTATCCACCAATCCAACCAATACAAGAATGGGCAACTAAAAGAGACTTGAATACCTTTGGTGTGGTAAACTCAATCAATGAGCGTGGAACTCCATTAGTTCCATTCTTACTATTAGCCGAGAAGAATACGAGAAAAGCAAGACGCAAAATCACTCGCAGGGTTTCAGCAGAAATCTCTTTGGCTTGGAAAATGAAAAGATAAGTGTATTATAAGGAGTGATATGCCAAAAGGATATGGTTATGGTGGCTCTAGGTCATCAGGAACAAGAAGAAGAAGAAGAAGAAATAATAGAGGTAAAAAATAATGGATTGTTGTGGTAACGGTTGTTGCACAGGTGGTAGATAATGGCATTTATTCACGGTAAAGACACCAAAGTAATTATAGACTCAACAGATTTGAGTGCTTATCTTAATAGTGCAGAGCCTTCAAGAACTGCTGATGTAGGAGAGACTACAACTTTTGGTAGCTCTAACAAAACTTATATTGCAGGAGAAAAGGACGCCACAGTATCTTTTGGTGGATTCTTTGACGCAACATCAGATAATATTATTCAAGGTTTAATCGGAACTAATGACAAAGTTGCAGTTATTGGTTTTGACGGTATTGACGCAACAGATGATTGTATGTTTGGCAAAGGTGTAACAACTAACTATGGGATTTCAAGTCCTGTGGGAGATACAGTTGCAGTAACCTTTGACTTACAAGCAAGTGGTTTCTTTAGTGGTAGTGTTCTTGAAAACGCAACAGTAACGGCTTCAGGTAACGGAACTGCTAGAGATAACGGAAGCTCTACTGCCAATGGTGGTGGTGCTTTTATAGTTGCAACATCAGTATCAGGAACAAGTACACCTACATTAACTGCTAAGATTACACACTCAGCAGACAATGTAAGTTATGCAGACTTGGTTTCTTTTACTGCTTTGACTTCAGCAGGTGCAGAAGTTAAAGAAGTTGCGAGTGGAACAACAGTAAATCGATACTTAAAAGTTGTTTATACTGTTAGTGGAACAAACCCAAGTTTCAATGTTATAGTTGGATTTGGAAGAAATAATTAAAGGAGAAATTTATGGCATTTACACACGGTAAGGATTCAGTTTTTAAACTTGATAACGCTTCAGGCTCATTAACTGATATTTCAACTTATGTAAATAATGTGGACTTCCCTGAATCAGCAGATGTATCTGAAACTACAACACTAGGTGCAGATAATAAAACTTATATAGCAGGTCTAAAGGACGCTACCATTTCATTGGCAGGTCTTTGGGACGCTACTGCTGACGCTATATTTGGTGCAGTTGTTGGACAATCAGCAACTTTATCTTATGAATATAGCCCTGAAGGAACTGCAAGTGGCAAGATTAAATATACAGGAGAAGCGATATTAACTTCTTATGCTATTTCTAGTCCTGTCGGAGACGCAGTTGGCTACTCAGCAGACCTTCAAGTTTCAGGTGCAGTTACTCGTGGTACACACTAAGTAAGATAGGAGAGTCAGGCGTATGACTAAAATTTTAAACTTAGATGACATCAAGTCATTACCTGATGTGCCGACTAAGACTATTGATATTCCACAATGGAATGTCTCTATAAAAGTCAAAGGCATATCTAAAAAAATGCAAATAGAACTTGGTAGATTAATTAATGGAGAAACAACAGACGCTTTTGATTATCAAAAAGCATTGTTAAAAGCAAGTGTTGTTGAGCCTGAACTATCAGATGAATCAATAGATGAGTTGTATGAAAAAGACGCAACTGTTATTGATTTAATATTTGCAGAACTTAATACTCTTAACGGAGTAGGAAGCGAGATTGAATCAGCGTTAGCTGAAGATTTCAAAAGCGAATCCTGATTTAGTTTTTCAATTCAGATTAGCTCGTGAATTAAGAATGACAGTTGGCGAACTGCGAACTAAAATGTCATCATTAGAGTATTCACAATGGGCTACATTTTATTATGTAGAACAACAAGAGAAGGATAAACAACGAGCTATGGCAGAAGCAGAAGCTAAGAAGAAGAAGATGAGATAATGGGTAGTTCTAATATTCTCATCAAACTTGTATTAGAAGGTTTTAACAAAGCTAAAGCCCAAATGAATAATTTGGGTAAGAAAACTGATGAATCAGGTGGCAAGTTAAGTAAGTTTGGTGCTGTTGCCAAGATTGGTGCAGTTGCAGTTGGTACAGTTCTTGTAAAAGCATTATCAGAAGCTACAAGACAATTCATAGACTTTGAAGATAAACTTAACCAATCTCTTGCAATTATGCAGACAACTGAAGAACAACAGTTGGCTATGGCAAGGGCTTCTCGTCAAGTTGCAATAGAATCTCGTGTATCTGCAAGTGAATCAGCAGAAGCATTTTTCTTCCTAGCGTCAGCAGGTTTAGACGCTGAACAATCTATATCTGCACTTCCACAAGTTACCAAGTTTGCTCAAGCAGGTATGTTCGATATGGCACTTGCTACTGACTTGGCTACTGACTCTCAATCTGCATTAGGTCTTACAGTTAAAGACGCAGAACAAAACTTAACAAACCTTACAAGAGTTACTGATGTCTTGGTAAAAGCTAACACATTAGCAAACGCTTCTGTACAACAGTTTGCAGAAGCACTTACAACAAAGTCAGGCTCGGCTTTAAAAGTAGCTAATAAACAAATAGAAGAAGGTGTTGCAGTTTTATCAGCTTTTGCAGATAGGGGTGTTAAAGGTGCAGAAGCAGGAGAGAAACTCAATCAGTTACTTAGAGATACAACAAGAGCAGTAGGTAAGAACTCAGAAGTTTTCAAGCAATACAATATAGACATTGTTGATAGCGAAGGCAACTTAAAGAATTTAGCTGATGTAATTGACGCACTTGACGGTGGTATGAAGGGTTTATCAGACCAACAAAAAGCAGTTTTATTAGACCAATTAGGACTTAATCGTGGTGTTGCAGACGCAGTAAAAATCTTATCAGGTGCAGGAAACCAAATACGAGAATACCAAAAAGCTCTTGAGGACGCAGGTGGAGTTACTCAAAATGTTGCAGACAACCAAGTTAAATCTTTAGCAGGACAATTAGAAATGATGAACTCTAAGTTCTCAGAACTTGGATTTATAATTCTTGACGAACTACAACCTGCTCTAGATACTGCAATAAAAGGTATGAGTGGATTGTTAGATGACATAATAATACTTACAAAAGAAACAGATGAATTAACGAGTGCAGAAAAAGATAGGTCTGATGAACTAACAAGAATGGGTCTTATAATGACAGGTGTTAATTTTTCAACTGCAAATATGCTTGTTGAAAATGATAAGTTAAAAAGACAACAACTTGAACAAGCAAGTAATATGTCAAGGTCTCACAAATTCTTCCAAGATTTAATTATTGCTCATAAAGATTTAGCTAGAAATACACACGAATTAGATAGAGATACAGGAAGTTTAAATAGAACTAAAGAAGAATCTATTGAAATTACAGAAGAAGAAATAGAAGCTGAAAAGAAATTAGCTAGAGATAGAGCAACGGCAGGATTAGACGCATTGAGAAGTCTTAATGACGCTTATCAAAACCTTAGAGATATAGAACAAGATAGATTAGACCTAGTCGATAAAGAAGCTAAGGCACTTACAAAACTTAATAAAGCAAATGAAAAATTAGAAGAAGCTAATACAAAAGTTAATAAAGCTAAAGAAGACTTTGAAAAAGTATCAGGTCTTGGTGCAAAAGTAACTAACGAAGAAGCCTTAGCTATTGCAAGACAAAGAGAAGAAATAAGAAAACTTGAAGAAGCAGAAGATAAATCAGAGATACAGAAACTTCAACTAGCAGTAGCAAGAGAGAGATTAATAGAACTTGAAGAACAATCTATTGCAATATCAAGAGAAGAAGAACAAGCACTTAGAAGTATTGAACAAGCCGAAGCAGATGTTGTTACACAGACAGAGAGATTACAAGAAGCTCAACAAAACTATCAAAAAGCACAAGAAGATTTAGCTGAAGCTACTGCTGATTCAACAGACAACTTATTAGAAATGGCATTAGCAAAGGCAGAGTTAGATTCTGCTTTAGAAGAATTAAAAGGTACAGAGAAATTTGCAGACGGTATAAACGAAATGGTAAGGCTTATTGGTGGAGACTTAGACACTCTTACTAATCAATTCCAAGCATTATTTAATCTTGCAGGTAGAGAAATAGGAACAGGTACTTTACCACCAACAGAAAATAGAATACTTGATGATTTAGAATCTATTGCAGATGAATCACAACCACCTACTGAAAAAGGTAAAGGTCGTAAGTTTGGAATACTTGGAGAAGCTGAACAACAATTAGTATCTGACTTTGCAGGTAGAACAGAAGGAAGAGTAGGTACAGGTGCAGGTGGAACTATTATTACAGTTAATACAGGTAATCTTTTAGGAACTGAAGAAACTGTGCAGTTAGCCGTAGCTGAAGCTATAAAACAAGCTCAGCGTAAAGGTATTAATGTGGGTTTATAATGAGTGCAAACTTTGATTCCAATGTATCACTAACACTTGAAGTAGCTTTTGATTCAGAGCCTTTTGATGAAACACAATCTTTTACAGATATAACTTCTTACCTTAGAGCATTTACAACAAGGCGTGGTAGAGCTAATGAACTTGGAGAGTTTGTTGCAGGTACAATGAGCTTTTCTGTTTCTAACGCTGACAATAGATTTAATCCTAATAATACTTCAAGTCCTTATTATGACTCAGCTAATGCAAGAACAAAGATACAACCACTTAAAAGAGTTAGAATGTCTGCTACTTATGATTCAACTACTTACAGAATTTATGAAGGTTTCTTACAATCTATTCCTGTAAAATTTATATCAGAAGGTGCAGACTCTATTGTTACTTTTACTTGTGCTGACGCATTTAAAATATTTCAATCTTTTCAATTAGACGGTGTAGGTTGGAGATTAGGTTTTGCAGGATTCTCTGAACTAGGACAATCTACTTCACTCGGTTATGAAGATGTACAAGAATTAAGCTCTGTAAGAATATCAAGAATATTAGATACAATACAATTCCCTTCTAACAGACGAGATATATTAACAGGAACTAAGCAGGTTATATCACAACCAATAACAACTAATGTTCTTACAGGTCTAAGAGAATGTGAAACTGCTGAAAATGGACAGTTTTTTATAGCAAAAGACGGAAAAGCAACATTTAGAAATAGAGATTATAAACTCTCAAACACCAAAGCAGTTAATGTACAAGGTATATTTAGTAATGACGGTAGCAATTTACCTTACACAAATGTCTCTACTTCCTTTGATGATAATGAAATAGTTAATGTTTATGAGTGGCAGAGAAGTGGTGGGACAATACAATATAAAGCTGACGCTGATTCTGTGCTTAGATATAGAGCTAAAGAATCTAATAAAACTACAATAAATATTTCAGACGGAGATGTTTTGTCTATAATTGAACAGAAGATAGCAGAGACATCTTTACCTATACTTAGGATTGATGAACTAAGTTGTAATCCTAGAGAGAACACATCTCTTTGGGAACAAGTTCTAGGTAGAGAGTTCGGAGACAGAATATCTGTTAAGATAGTCAATGTAGACGGCAGTAGCTTTACAGATGAGTTGTGGATAGAATCTATAACTCACAATGTTAATGCTTCCAACCAAAGTTGGTCTTGGACGGCAACATTAAGCCCTGCGGGAAGCTCGGCTTGGATATTAGGTCAAGCTAAACTTGGAGAAGGAACAAGACTTGTTTATGCTTAAGAAAAAGGAGAATAACTAAATGGGTGCAGGTTTTAAAGTATGGAGTACAGGCGACTTAGTTAATGCGTCTGATTTTAATAATTATTTACAAGAACAAGTCATTATGGTATTTGCTGACGCTTCAGCTAGGAACTCAGCTATTTCTTCTGCTGAAGAAGGTATGTTTGCTTTTCTTAAAGATACAAATGCTTTAACTTTTTATGACGGCTCAAGTTGGGCAAGTTTTATTGGAGACGGAGATATTACAGGAGTAACAATCACTACTGCTTCGACTTCAGGTTTATCAGGTGGTGCAACTGCTACATCAGGTGCTTTTGCAAGTACATTAGTCATAGCACCTGCTCAAGCAACATCAGGAACAGTAACAACAAGTGATATAATTTTATTTGGAGACGCAGATGACAGTAATAACCTTAAGAGAACAACGGTTGCAGACATCAACAATTTAGTAGGTGGTGTTTCATTAGGATTGGTGTTAGCTCTAAGCTAAGGAAGGAATAAATAATGGCAGATACTCTACATTCAGTACAAGGTGTGTTAGGAACATCAGCAGGAGATATTGTAGACGCAGTACCTTCATCAACAACTGAAACTGTTATTGGAATTTTAATATCCAATGTTAGTGGCAGTAGTGCAGATGTAACAGTAGATTTAAGCGTTACAAAGTCAGGTGGCACATTAAGACACATACTTAATGATGTTTCACTTCCCTTTGGAACAACTATTGAAATAACAACCAAGATAACATTAGAGACAGGAGATAAGCTACAAGGCTTGTGTTCTGCTTCATCTAGTGCTGAGTATAATGTATCATTCTTGCGTCAAACCTAAAGGAGTAACTTATGGCTTACTTAGGTACGCAACCAAATGATGTAAAAAAGAATACAGGTTTATATACACCTAGTGAAATATTACAACTAACTAAAGACGGCAGTTGGGGTGGTAGTTTAGAACTTATTGAAAGTCAAACAGTATCTAGTGTTAGTGCAATAAATTTTACAACTTTAAAAGGTAGTATTTATGATTCTCATTTATTTGTTTATAAAAAGGTCAGATTTAACAGTTCAGCAAATAACTTAAGCATAAGAGTTAGTGATGACGGCGGAAGTTCATACGAAAGTACAAATTATCAATTTGCAATGATGTATGCTAGTGATGTTGCTAATCATAATCAATATAGAAATAATTCAGCAAGTCAAATTGATATTGGTTTAGTTGGTAGCACAACAAGTGGTCATTCTATGAATGGATATTTTTATATGTACAACGCAAATAATTCTAGTGAAAATACTTTATTTAGTGGTCACGGAGTATCTTTTGCAAGTACTGTTCATCACGGACAATCAATGCACTGGGGTGGTGGTGCTTATACACAAGGTGCTACTGTAAATGCTTTGCAACTAAAAGGTGACGGTGGAGATACTATTGTTACTGCAACTGTTGAATTGTTTGGGATAAAAGAATTATGAGTAATTTAAGATTAGTTAAAAATGTAAGTGCTACAAATGTAACAAGTGTTAATGTTACAGATTGCTTTAATGCAGACTTTGATATTTATAAACTTGTTGTTAAAAATGCTACAAGTGACGGAAGTTTTGAAGAAATGTCTATGAGGTTAATTAATTCAAGTGGCTCAGTAGATACTTCAAGCAATTACCAATATGCTTTTAGGGAATTAAGGTCAAGCACAACTTATGGTGACGGTAAAAGTACTTCATCTAGCACAATAATTAGAACAATGAGAACAGGCTCAGGTGCGACTTCTAGTGGTGGTAATGTGGTTTATTTTTTTAGACCATTCGATAGCACTTCTTATACAGGATTAACTTACGAAGTAGGTGCTTATTCAAGTGGTACTCCACAGTTTGGAGGACAAAAAGGTATGTCTTGGCACACGGTACAAGCTAGTATTACGGGTTTTCAATATTTTGTGAGCAGTAATCAAATAACTAATATTGATATGGATATTTATGGAGTAAGGTTTGACTAATGGCAGGTAATTTAGTGCAAGTTAGTAGAGCAACATCAACAGGAAGTAGTGCAAGTTTAAAAGTAACAGGCATTGATAGTTCTAATGCTTATATAATTTTATATTCTGTAAAGCCTGTTGATAATGACAAAGATTTATATGTCAGAGTAACAACAAGTGGAACTGCCGATAGCGATAGTGAATATGATTTAACGGGTGTATTTATGAGAGCAGACACAAGTTTTTCAACAAGCGACGGACACAATAATGATAAATGGTATCTAATTTCTGCAATGGAAAATGATACTGCAAAATGGTCAAATGCAGAATTATGGTTATTTAATTTCAATGAGAGTAGTGAATATAGTTATATTACTTTTTCTACTTGTGGTTGGAACGATACAATACAAAGTATTGGTGATATGGGTGGTGCAGTTCATACTGTTGCAGAAGCTAATGACGGAATTGAACTTACTTGGGAAAGTGGAAGTAATTTTGCTAGTGGTAGCGAATTAGTTCTATTTAAGGTGGTGTAATTATGAGTAATGAATTTGGATATATACCTGAAAGCCCAGAACAAAGTTTTGGAAATAATAAAGGTATCTTTACACCTACTGATATTTATGATTTAACAAGAGCAGATAAATTTACTCAATATGGACAGTTGAAATTAATTGAAACTCAAACAGTTTCAAGTAATGTTGCAAATTTACAATTTACTTCTATTCAAGAAAGTACTTATGATGTACATTTATTAACAATAGCTGGGATGGAATCAGACGCAGATAATAAAGCAGTAGAAGTTACAGTTTCAAATGATGGTGGTAGTTCTTATGAAACTTCAAACTATGATTGGGCTTGGATGTATCAAAAATCTAATGGAACATTTACAGAAAAAAACAATACAAGTGGTGGAGATTTTACAATAGTACAAAATGTAGGTAACAGTACAGGAGAAAGTTTTAGTGCTTATGTATATTTATATAATTTAGGAGATAGTGCAAAATATAGTTTTACAACTTGGCAAGGCACAGGGATAACACAAGACCCCGATTATATTTCAACTTTTGGAAGTGGTGTTTATCATCAAGCAGAAACAATAAATGCTTTACAATTAAAATTTTCAAGTGACAATATTGCAAGTGGTGTTTTTTCTCTATATGGAATAAAGGAATATTCATAATGGCTACTAATTTACAGTTTATAAAATCTGCTAGTGGAAGTGGTGTTAGTTCATTATCAGTAACAGATTGCTTTAATGCAAATTATGATGTGTATATGGTTTCAATAACTAAATTAGACCAATCAGCACAAAATTATATAGAAGCAAGACTTATTGATAGTGGTGGTGTTGATAGCACTTCAAATTATGATTTTGCAAGTTTAGAATTATTAGCAGGTGCAGGTTTTTCTGAAAAAAGAAATACAGGGCAAACAGGTTGGGCTACTTCTATATCATATCAAAATACAGGTGCAGATGATGGTGTAGGTATAACAATGTATATATTTAATCCTAATGACAGTTCAAGTTATACTTTTGTAAAATCTCATAGTACTGCTTATTACTCTGGTGCTGGTATTGGCTATAAAATGATTGGTGTTCATAAAGTTGCTGAACAAATAACAGGAATTAATTTTTTTCCTAGAAGTGGTACTTTAGATAATATGACAATAAATGTATATGGAGTTAAATAATGGCAGGTAGCTTAATAAAAATAGATGAAGAAATAGTTTCATCAGCAGTAGCAAGTGTAACTTTAACAGGTATTGATAGCACTTATGATGTGTATATGGTTAAGGCAAATAATGTTTCAACTACTGATGACAACTCCTCTATTAGATTAAGAGTTACAACAAGTGGTGGTGGTGCTCAATCAACTTCTAATTATGATATGGCTTATAAAGTTCTTAAAAGTGATGCAGCTTTTGAAAATAAATCTAATACTAATGAAAACAATTTGCATTTATTTTATGCAGGTATAAGTAATGTTTCAGCAGAAAACTTTAATGCAATAATGTATTTGTTTAATTTCAATAATGCAAGTGAATACAGTTTTCTTACTACTGAAGTATCTGTTTTACAATACACAGGTCATTTAGACGGCATACAAGGTGGTGGAGTTTACACAGTTGCTGAAGCACATAATGGTGTACAGATTTATGTTCCTAATACTTTAGATAGTGGAACATTTACATTATATGGTTTAAAGAAGTAAGTATAAGAAATATATAGTAAGATAGGAGAACTATGGCGATTAAAACAATAGAACAATTTAGAACTGAAGCTACTTCAGAGATTGAATCTGCAAAGCCAATGTATGCTCAAGTCAATAACGAGAGACGAGAATTTACAGACGCTGAGTACGACCAAGCTATTGAAGATTTAGCACAATCTAAATTAAACCAACAAGATAATGGCTACAAACAAGCAAGACAAGAAGCCTACCCAAGCATTCCTGACCAATTAGATATGTTGTATTGGGATAAAGTAAATGATACAACTACTTGGAAGGACGCTATTGCTGAAGTTAAAACTGACAATCCAAAACCTAGCTAATGCCTAGACGCAGATTTCGTAAAGAACAACACGAATGGACTTATGAAATTACTTACAATGGGAAGGTAAAGAGATATGAAACTTGATGTAGTAAGAACTCAATTTGGCAAAGACGCTACCAATGGAATGTTATTTATTGACGGTGTTTTTGAATGTTTTACTTTAGAAGATGAAGTAAGAGATGTAAAAGTGCATTCTGAAACTGCAATACCTTTAGGCGAGTATGAAATAAAACTTAGAACTGAGGGTGGATTTCATAGTAAATATACTGCTAGATATGGTGCTATGCACAAAGGTATGTTATGGCTACAAGATGTACCAAACTTCCAATGGATTTTAATACATACAGGTAATACGGATTCCCACACGGCAGGTTGCTTATTGGTAGGCGAGACACAACAAGACTTAGATAAAGGCAAAGACGGATTTGTTGGTGGCTCAGGAGACGCTTATAAAAAGATGTACCCTAAAGTTGCTAATGCTTTATTAAGTGGAGAAAAAGTAACAATAAAATATTCAAATATTAATTTAGGCAACGAGATTTCTAACAAACAAAGCCCTGATATGATTAGCCCTTCAATGCTAGTAGAAGATATATCTGAGATTAAGGGTTTGATGATACAACTTTTTGCTAAACTAGAAGGCAAACACATAACCTAATCAAAGGATAACTTGCATTTAATATGTCATATTTGCAACCAAACCACCAAACTTTTTAAAGTTGGATATAAATGTGTTACAAAAAAATGCACATTGTATGGTAAAGTGTTACTTAGCAACCCACAAATTAAGGAAGAAGAATAGTGAAAAATAAAGATTATTGGAAATTTATTATTACTAAAGCGTTCCGTACAGGGTTGCAATCAGCAATCTCTTTGTACTTAGCACAATCTTCAGGAATCATAGACGCAAACCTTATAGAATTAATCGGTGTTGCTTTTATGAGTTCTGCATTAAGTGTTATTCAAAACGGCTTAGAACAATATAAACCAAAGCAAACATTCGATAATAAATAGAAGGTGCTTAACCTAAAGAAGTTAATTTGTATTACTTCTGTGTGCTTTATAGCAGTTCCAATACCTGCTTTTGCAGTTGATACAACAGTTGATGAGCCATTTGATGAAAATGGTTTTACTCAATCCACTATAAGTGTTACAAATTGGTCTTTAAATAATGACACCAATACAAATTATGAAATAGGTAATACTTGGGCAGGGCAGTACGGTAGCACAGGATATTCCATAAATTACAATATGATGAGTGTTAGCAATCGTATGCTACAAATTACTTTTAGCGAAACTGATATTACTGAAATAGGTTTTAAAGTTGGTGCAGTAAATTACGAATGGAGTTACAACTTATTTATTAAAGACGCTGACGGTAATTCTTCTAATCCTGATTGGGTAACACATTCAATTACAGGTGGCTACCAAGACTTTGATGAGTCCTATGAAGCACCAACAGGTTATACAATTTGGCGTATCGAGATGAACTTTAGTGATTATGTATTGATTGATGACTTATACTATGTCTATGATGACGGAACTACTGCAACAACTACAACATCTTCTACTACGACTTCTTCCACTACAACTACTTCATCTACTACAACGACATCTAGTACGACAACAACTACAACTACAACCACCACTATTCCACCGACTACAACCACAACTCTTAGTCAAGAAGATATTGAACGCAATAATAACCACACAGAGACAGGTATTTATGAAACTAATGCAGAGAGACAAGCGAGAGAACAAGCTGAATACGAAGCAGAGCAAGAGAGAATTAGACAACAGGAAGAAGCTGACCGTAGAGAAGCTGAGAGAAAAGCTGAAGAAGAACGCATTAAAAAAGAAATTGAATCTAATTTTGAAGAAACAGGCTACTACGAAACTGATTCAGAACGAGAAGCTAGAGAATTAGCAGAGTGGGAAGCTGAACAAAAGGCTATACAAGAAGAAATAGATAGTAACTTTGCTGAGACAGGATATTATGAGCTTGATTCTGAGAGAGAAAAACGAGAGCAGAGAGAATACGAAGAAGAACTTGCAAGAATTGAAGCTGAAAAAGAAGCAGAGATACAAGAACAATTAGAAGAATCTATTGATTTAGAAGAATTAGATTTGCCTGAAGAAGAAGTTAAAGAGCTTATAGATACTATTCAAGAAATACAAGAAAAAAATCTTGAAGAAGTATTTGCCATAGAAGAAGAAATAATAGAAATAGAAATCCTTGACTTTGAAGATATTATTATTGTTATTGAAGAAGAAGAAACAATTGTAATTAAGGAAGTTTTTGAAGAAGATGAGTTGGACAAAGAGATACTTGGAGATGACTCCGAGACAACGCAAGAGATTCAAGAAGAAGATGAATCAAGCGAAGAAGAAGAATTTGAATTTGTAGAAGTAGAACTTACTGAAGAAGAAATAAAAATAGAAGTAGAAGAACTTACAGAAGTTATAGAAGAAATAGTTGTAATAGATATTCCTGAAGTAACTGAAGAAGAACTTGAAGAATTTACTGAAGAAGAATTACAAGAATACGAAGAAGCAAAGGAAGAAGCCATTGAAGAATATGTTGAAGAACTTGAAACAGAAGAAGTTATACAAATACTTGAAGAAGTTAATGACGCAGGATTGGAAAACCTTGACGAAGTTAGCGAAGATGTACTTGAAGTTGTAGCTCAGGTTGTCGAAGAAGTAATAGAGATAGCACAAGAAGAAGAACTAACTGAAGAACAAGTAGAAGTTGTTGCAGAAGTTTTAGGCTTTGAAGAAACAGATGATGTCGAAGTCTTAGCTGAAGCAATTAAAGAAGATAAAACTGTTGAAAAGGCAGTAGAAGAATTTGTAGATAGGGCAGTTGAGAACGCTGATGTAGAAAACTACACACTTGCAGACGCTACAACAGAAATTGCTTTCGAATCTTTAGTGGCAGGAGACTTTAGTGTTATTATAGATGTAGATTTAGACGCAATAGATTTAACAAACATATCAAATGATATGACACAAGATACTAAGGAAAAGGCTCAAGAAGTTTTAGTCCCAACAGTTATCGTAAATATCATATCGTTTGTAAGGAGATTTAATTGATAAAGAAATTGTGGTCTTGGTTTATAGAAGCCATAAAAGAAACACTTAACCTTGCGTGGACATTGTCGGGTCTTGCGATTGCGACATTGACTTTGACAGGACAAGCACAGGTCATAACTTTTTATGCAACAGTAATTACCCTAGTTATTTGGTTGATTACAATAAGGTTTAGAAAATAATGTGTTTAATAACTAAAAAAGATGACGGCTCTTTTGTGCAGATATGTAACTGCAAACACGGAAGCGTTCATTGTAAGGAGAACTAATGGCAGATAATGGAATGACTCAGAAGGAGATGTTGTTACTTGTTTTAGAAGGACAAGATAAGATAAATTCTCGCATTGATGAACTACACGAGAAGGTTAATACAAAGATTTCTAGGTCAGAACTAATGGCTACTGCAACCTTCATTGTTCTACTTATTGGTGGAATAATCCAATATTCTATGTAAATTAGCCATTTAGAGCCGTTTTAAGAGCATATTTGTACCATTTAGGTATAACTTACCACCCTAAAATAACTATAAAAAAACTTATATATTTCTTGTTTTTGTGTTGCATTAAATAATCTTTGATTATATAATTCAGGTATGAATGAAACAACAAAACAAGGAGTTAAAATGACTTACTACCAAAGAGTACAAGCATTTAGAGATAATCAACAAGTTTTGCTTGATGAATTTTTAGCAGAAGTTGTCAGCACAAAAATTATTACAAAAAGTAATGAAAATACTAAAGAGAATAGAAATAAAGTTTATTGGCAATATGTTGGTCAAAAATTAAATAAAAAAACTGTTATTAGTTTTAAAGACCATATTGTTAAATTAGAAGAAAAATTAGCTAAAGCTAATAATGAAATGCAAAAAGAATTATATAAAGAAATTATTTTAGAAACTCAATACAATGTGCGTTTTTGGGATATTGCTAGACCTTTATTTAACGCTGATAGAAAATTAGAGCAAATTAAATACTTTGCAAAGGAAAAAATTTAGTTATTAATCAAAAGACCCTAGAAGCTATTGCTAGTATCTAAGGTCTTTTTTTTATATAAATCACAAATTAACAATTTATGATTTATAATACTTATTGTGAATAAAGTAAAAGGAACAAGTTGTATGTTCTGTGGAAAACATCTTACCATAATTCGTGGTGCTTTGTTTTGCAACGACATTAATTGTTTGCATTTTAAGTTAATACAAACACAACTTGAAGAAACAAAAGTATAACAAAGGAGTTATATGCCTTCATTAATAATTGAAGGTGTGATTGCTTGTCTTTTATCTTTGCCACCAACAACACAAGGCTTAGATAATTACATAGATTGCAGGGAACAATACCAAAAGGTTGAAGTTGTACAACAATGGATTCCTATATTGCAAACACACTTCAAAGAAGAAGATGTATTACAAGCTAGTCTTATGATTTATTGTGAATCATCAGGGAGACCAAAGGCAACTAATACAAATACAAATATGACTAAGGACATTGGACTCTTTGCTTTTAATGATAAGACTTGGACTTGGTTACAGGACAAACTTAAATTCACAGGCAGTAGAAAAGACCCAATCCTAAATATTAAAATAGCTTCTTGGCTCTTTTATAATGACGGCAGGGGTAAGCATTGGTACAGTAGCGAACATTGTTGGGACTATGATTTTTGATACAGTACTAATTGATGACTTAGAACAGGAGTTGAATGATAAAGAAATACAACTTTACAGAGCAAGACAAGATAGGGAAGCTCGGAGAAAAACTAATACTTAAACACTACAACTCAATTACAGATGAGAGTGGTAATAAGTTTCACGCAAGAGCAACTAGATTAGATGAACAACTGCAAGGTGCTGACCTTATGGTATTTAATCAAAGTCTTAAAACTAATTACATAGAAGTTAAAACAGATACACAGATAGAAGAAACTAATAATGTTGCTTTGGAATATATGATTGAGCAAGAGAATGGAGACTTACAGATTGGTTGTCAGATGAAAACCTTTGCAGACTTTATGATGTATTGGAGTTACCCAACTAACTATGTTAGATATTGGAATCCAACAAAGTTACAACCTTACATTGTTACTTGGATAAGAGATAGTAAATATAAATCTGTAAAAGTAATTAATGAGAATCAACAGGGAGATAAATGGTTTGCTCATTGTTTGCTTGTACCTACTTATGAATTTGATAAACTTAAACAAGTTAATAAATTTTTAGTTAGCTTAGATGTATTGCAAGGAGTTTTAGATGAGCAAGATTGAGTGGCGAGAAGATGAAACCTTTAGCGAATACAAGATGAGAAAACACGAAGGTATGCAAGGTATGGGACAAAAGACAGTTAAGAAAAGAGAAGGTTGGTCTGACAATCAAAAGCGTGGGCTAACTAATAAGAACAAAGGTAGAAGAAAACAAAACCTAGCAAGGAAGAAACTTAAGATACCTGATACAAAGTTTAGAAGCCAAATGGGTAATGAAGAATCTTGGCAAGGAGAAGTCAGAGTAGAAGTCAAAGCAGGTAAGCAAGTACAAACCTTATGGACTAAATATCAAAAAGCCAAAGAACAATCTGACGCTAATACAAGGATTGGAGATACAAGACCATTTATGTTTGTGGCTATGCCTGACGGAACTTCTAATGGATTAGTTGTAGTAGAGCTTGATAAGTTAGATGAGATTGTTTTTGCTTTACTTGAAACTTGGGAACAATAAAAAAAACCCACCTACCGAAGCAGGTGGGTTAATTTAATTAACTTAAAAGTTCATTCCAAAATCTTCTATGTGTAAGATTTCACAATACTCATTTTTTTTGTTAGCAAATTCTTTTGCTTCGTGTAAATCCATTCTTTTAGATAATTTTTCATATCCTTTAGATGTCATATACATTACTCTATAATTCATTGAAATCAACTCCCTTCTTTTTTCATTCTTTGTTAATTTCATAATCTAAGATTACTACTTTGTAATAAATATACAAGTATTTCTTGTAAATTTTATAAAGAATAAACCCAATGTTTATAGGCTTTTAGCCATTCCCAAAAAAAAACTTCAAAAAATTCCCTAGAAATACCCTTAATGACGCACTTGTAATCTATAATTTGATTAAGCAAAAGACAGGACGCAAATGGCACTTAAAGAATATCTTGAGAACTATAAACCACCACAAATGAAGCGTGGTTATTTCTATGGTACAGAGAAGCGTGAAGCTGAGTGGGAACAAGTTTTACAAGCTCTCGAAGAAGGTTATAAAGACACAACTGCATTAGTTAATTGGTTGGTTGATGAATGTGGTTGGGACGGCATAACTCCGAAATCTATAACAAATAGAATCAATGAGCAAAAAAAACGAATCCAAAAATCTTAATCAGTTTCTTACTCGCTATGACGATAAGAAACATAATGAAGCCCTAGCTAAAGAGAAGTTCCCTACAGGGTGGCAACCACACGCAGAGTATGACCCAAAGACTAACAAAGGTACATTAGTATCTCGTGGCACAAAAGAACAAGAGCCTGAGTTTGCAACGCTACTAAGTGAATGGGGATTCGACCCAAAGGAATATGAGATAGTCGGCAACCTACAAGTTAGAACTTGGGATATGAATATGGGAGACGGTAATGTCCAACAGGCTTGGTATTACAAAGCTGACATTAGGAAAAAAGTTCCTGACTTTGACACAGACTTTGCAAAACTATTAAAAGAAATAAAGAGCTACAAAGTTAAAACTCAACCAATCAAAAAAGGTAATACTGCTTTTATGTACTATGTTGCAGATTGGCAAATGGGTAAGCGAGACGGTAAAGGTAGCGAAGAAATTGTAAGCAAGGTTTTAGAATCACTTGACTCTGCCAACGCAAGATTAAAAGAATTAAAGAAGGCAGGTCATACGATTGATGAAGTTTATGTCTTGGGACTTGGGGATATTGTCGAAAACTGTAATCTATCAGGTTGGTACTCAAGCCAAGTTTGGAATACAGACTTACACCTGCGAGACCAAATAACAGTTTCAAGAAGATTGCTTTGGAAGATTGTAAAGAACTTTGCAGACCAAAACTATAATGTAGTACTATCAGGTGTTACATCTAATCACGGACAAAACAGAAGTGGTAAGCAATCTTTAACAACAGAAGAATTAGATAACCTTGACTTACAGATACTAGAACAGGTTGGAGACTTAGTATATGAATCTAAATATAAAAATATAAAAGTTATTGTTCCTGAATCTCCACATCTCTTACTTGATGTCAAAGGCTACCTTATGGGTTTTACACACGGTCATCTTTCGAGTGGGTCGGGTACACCTGCAAAGAAGATAGAGAATTGGTGGAAGGGTCAGATGTTTGGACTAAATGAAGCAGGAGACAATCCTGTGGGCTTAGCTAAGATGATTGTACACGGACACTATCATCATTTTTCTGCCGTGCAACAAGGTGGCAGAACAATAATGGGAGTTCCTGCTATGAGTCCTTCAACTGATTTTCAAACTAGAACAGGTTACTCAACATCAACAGGTGTAGTAACAATGACAGTTACTAAAGACGGTTGGGATAATTTAAAAATTTTATAATAAAAGATTGCATTAAAATAAATCTGCGATTAATGTAGGTAATGTATTGAAAAAGGAGTTAAGAGCTTTACGGAGTATGTTGTTTAAGGATAGTAAGGTAGGGTCGCATTGATTCTAGTGCGAGACCGAGTTTTATGTCTCAATGCCTTATTAATAAAAACAGAATGCTAGATGACAACCTTATAACTACAAGCATACTCTGTAAAGCTCTTAGCTAGAAGGAGTTGATATGGCAAATGAAATAACACTTACAGGATTTGTTCAAGGACGAGTAGATATTGTCGTTGAGCAAACTTATGCTAAGGAATACAAGGCAGTTGGTTGGATAAACCTACAACCTGTATTCTCTTATCAGAGACCTGCTGAGATACTTAAACAAGTTGCTGATTTAAACAGGGATAAGTTCCCACAGTTTAAGTTTCAACTAAGTATGGAAGCCGTGCCTGTATTTAACAAAGACGGAGAGAATATAACTATTTATGATGTTGATATAGAAGGAGAAGAAGAATGAATGAATTAGATTTTATTTGGTTAATGATTTATATGTTAGGTGGCTTTGCCGTAGTTGGTGTAGTGCTTATGATTATTGAAACATTAGCTTTAAAACTATTCCCACATAAATATTGGAATGAAGATTCTATTAGTAAAGAATTAGATTTACTATATTTAGAATTACAAAAGGGAAAAGAAATCAAGGTTGCAGATTACATTAAGGAGAAGATATGACGCAAGAAATTATGGGAACTGCTGAGATTGGTGCTTGGCTAGGAGTAACTAGACAAGAAGTGGCACAATGGAAGTTTCAAGGGAAGCTACCTAATCCTGATTACCAATTAAAAGCAACACCTGTTTGGAAACAAAGTACATTACTTGAGTGGAGAGAAGAAAACACTTGGGTAGAGAATAGAGTTAATAGCTCAAAGGAGTTGGTAAATGGATAACAAAGATAAATTAATATCAAGACAAGTAGCTTTAAAAGGTGCAGTTGAATTAGCAAAAGATACTGACACCATTGATGAAGTCCTAGCAACTGCAGAGATAATACAGAATTGGATTCTTAGTCCGTTTTCTAAAGTCGCTGAGAATCCTGTTGTCAGTACACCAATGACGCAACCAAGCCCACCAATTCGTGAATCATCACAAAGCCCTGTGGGTCAAGGAGAGTTTAAATGCCCTTCTTGTGCGTCAAAGGTGTACGACAACAGAATAGATAAGAAGTCTGATAAAAGCCCTAACTTCAAATGTGGCAATAAACAATGTACAGGTGGTAACAATGGTTATCCTTATGCAAGTTGGTCTGACGAGCCACCTGCTGAGATTATGCCTAACTATGTACCTGCTGACTTGGTACAACCTAAATCATTGGACGATATTACCGATTCAGATACTCCCTTCTAATTGGTATAGTACGGTGCTGAGTGAGTATCTTGACGCAAGGTACTCACTACGGCATAGATAGGACATTATGAGAATAGAAGCAGATAATTACTTTGCAATAATACCTGAGTGGATATTAGACGCAGACATTAGCCCAAGAGCAAAGAACTTGTATTGTATCTTATGGACTTATGCAGATAGAAAAGACGGCTCTTGTTATCCAAGTGTTACCACTTTGGCAAAGCGAGTAGGTGTAAGTAGAGCTAATACACACAAGCTCATAAATGAATTGCT
>Ga0208899_1000780_pt1 | contig 23420 bp, 21 predicted proteins | sample VirMetDEL_Nov_24_FD_184518 | JGI IMG/M metagenome (GOLD analysis project Ga0208899, IMG submission 184518) | Aqueous microbial communities from the Delaware River and Bay under freshwater to marine salinity gradient to study organic matter... | ecosystem: Environmental > Aquatic > Marine >... | reverse complement strand
CGGAGCCGACCTACCAGAGGAAGAATGTCAGAGAATTATCGATGTATATCGTGATACATACCCGCAAATACCTGCCCTGTGGAGAGATGCAAACAAGGCACTCAAGACCATGATGGAAGACAAGGTGGACGAGCTAGGACGTGCTGGAATACTCACAGTCGAAGGCTCGACAGGCATACGCCTACCCAACGGACTGTATATAAAGTACCCCAACCTGCGAGTTCAAAAGGCAGAGGAAGAGGACGGGTACGACGAGACGGTTTACGACACTCGCAAAGGCAGGGCTATAATCCCCAACCGCATCTACGGTGGGAAGGTTATTGAGAACGTTTGTCAGGCATTGGCTCGCATTGTGATAGGTGAGCAGTTGCTTAGAGTTGCTAAGAAATACAAAGTAGTAATGACCGTGCACGATGCGATAGGTTGTATTGTCCCCGAAGATGAAGTGGAGGAGGCAATGCGCCATGTCGAGGAAGTAATGAGGGTGCGTCCTACATGGGCGCCGGACTTGCCGCTTGATTGTGAAGGCGGTTATGGCAGATCATACGGAGAATGTTAAGTTTTACAGGGGTTTTTAGTATGTTTCCCCCTGTATACCCCAGCGGGCGGTGGGTAGGTTCGCGATAGCCGCAACACCCGCAGTGTATAACAGTAGCTCATCACTCCTGCTTAGGCAGTTAGTTCTCCGCACTGTGTGTACACCGGCTAGCCCACGCTACGGGCCTTTAATGAGGAGATAAACATGAAACAACAAACAGTTAGGGGTATACCCCAGTGGGGAAAGTTTAAAGATGCAATAAGTGCGCTGCGCAATCAAGCAGCTTATCTTAGCTCCAGAAACTACGAAGAGTCAGCTTTCTTCGAAGGTATGATTGCAGAAGGTATAGAGAAGTCCCCCAAGTTTTTTGTTCCTAATGTTAGCGGAGTGTTTCGTAGGGGGGATTTAATCCCTACGTATGACGGAGAAAAATATATACCTTATAAACTACCTTACCCAAAGATGGCTTTGTTACAAACTACAATGATAATGGATACGCGACCAGAGGCGCCAAGTGGCAATGTGCCCGTGGAGTCTTACAAGGTATCTTTTTTAATGCAAGACCAAGAATCTAAAGATAGTCGCCCAGATATACTGTGCGCTACAGTTGTTTGTGATCCTGTAGACAGGCAATGGGTGAACGTCCCGGTTTTTGCTAGGTTTTGTTTTGAAACTGATACGCCAACCGTGCCTAACGACGAAACATTTTACTCTTATTCAGTATCACTAAACGCAGATAGGTTTACCTCCGAGGCGGTTGAAATTTTATTAGAGGATAAATATTTTAAAGGGGACGTGGAGGCGGTTGAAAAAGCTTTAATAAAAGATTACAGACCCGATTTCTTTTCTGTAGCAACATTTTGCAAACTTCTAGAAGTAACAGATTGTAAACAAGTACCCATAAATGTTCCTGTCAAACTAGCTAAGAAGCACGCTAGAAACAATAAAGATGCTAACTACGATTACAAAGTGTTATCCATAGGTGGAGAGATTTGGGATAGCTCTTATGTCCACGGGATTAGCGGGGGAGGAGGCGGTAAACGCAGCCACATGCGGCGGGGGCATATACGCACATACCAGAGCGGAAAGAAAGTTTGGGTAAACTCAACATTCGTAAATGGTAGTAAAGAAGGCTTTGTTGATAAAGACTACAACGTAAAAGCATAATTTTTAGAGGAAAACAAATGAGTGGAAAAGGTAGTAGACGCAGACCCCTGCTTATCCCTGCTAAAGACTTCGGGGAGAACTGGGCAAAAATCTTTGAGAAACCAAAACAGACGGAGAAAGAGAATGATATACGCACAAATGGCGAAGCCAACCGACCCACTGCCGAAGGAGACAGCTCTACAGAAACAGACGGGCGGGACGCATTATAAGAACATGGCTATTCAACCTGCTGAGTATGCAGAGAAGAACGGCTTGTCCCTGTTAGAAGGTAATGTAGTAAAGTACATAACTAGGTGGAAGTTGAAAGGGCAACCCTTAGCGGACTTAGAGAAAGCTAAACATTGCATTGACCTGCTAATCGAGATACACAACGTCAAATGAAAATAACAATAGAAATAGATGGTGCTGATGCCGAAGAGATTATGGCTATGCTGCAACGTGCAAGCGAAGCGGTGGAAAAGCTAGAAGCCATGCTTCAGGAGTTTGAAGATGCTGATAAAGTGTAACGCCGCAGACCATCTGTATTTGATTGACGATGACCCTGTGCGAGCTAAATTATTCAAAGACAACAGCGTGCGGTTCGAAGACCCGTTTCATGTATACGCAGAAATTAATAATGAGACTGGAGAAATAGCCGCAGTTGTTTGTGTAATCATCTGTAAATTTGTACCGCAAGATGAGAGACAGCTAAAGTTTATCGCCGCAGGTAAAGTCACGCAAATCGAAGAAAAGTTAGCAGAACGTGAAGAGATATATGGCGAGTTGGGCACCGTGTTGTGCCCTTACTCAATCTGGTCATACCAGAAAGGACACGGCAGGCAGCTAATCAACAACCTATTAGAAGCTACACCTGTGATGCACCCAGAGGTAGACGCAGTAATAACTATGTCACCGCACACAGATACTGCTATGAAGTTTCACTTAAGTAACGGAGCAGGTATATTTTCTTCTAACGAGAAAACTGTTAATTACGAATACGAGGTGGAAGATGTCGTACTTCACTGAGCTTACAGCTGCGCTAGAAGAAGCAGAGTTCTGCGCTAAAAAAGAAAAACGTACCTATGGTATACGCATAGAAGGCGAGCAGTTCGAAGTGTACCTAGTAGAACGGCGAGGAAAACATAACCCTTTAGAAATATCCGGCAGGATGGTAAAAAGATGATTACCCCCGCTCTTATGTGCGTTGCTATGGCAGTGTACTTTGAAGCGAGGGGCGAGCCGACCGAAGGGCAGGTTGCAGTTGCTCTAGTAATACGAAACAGGATAGAAGACCCACGTTACCCAGACAATGCGTGTGATGTGGTTAAGCAAGGGTACTACTGGAACGGTGTACCGATAAGAAATAAGTGCCAGTTTAGTTTTTATTGTGACGGGAAAAGTGACGAACCTAAGAACAAACAGGCATGGTTTAATTCGTTGTACATTGCTCACTTGAGCGGTTTCGTACCTGATATTACAGAGGGCGCGACCCACTACCATAGTACAAAGGTGTTCCCTGAGTGGGCTTACACTGGAGAAGTTACAACCAAGATACACAAGCATGTGTTTTACAGAGGCATACTTTAGTGACCACGACATGGACTGACGTTTTAACCCTCGAACAAAAAGAAGAACAGCGTAAAGAGATAGCAAAGCAGATAGAAGAATACTTAGCTAGAGGCGGGAAGATAACCCAGTGCCCGCGCAACGCTTACACTGATACTGACATTGAGGGTAAACCTAAGCGTAAGTTCGACAGACTGACCACGTTGGATTCGTTAACTGACCCAACCAAAAGACAGATAGGCGGGTTTGTGCTACATAAAAAGGGGCAAGAATAATGTACGAATACGACTGTAAGATCGTTCGAATTGTTGATGGAGATACAGTAGATGTTGATGTTGATATTGATCTTGGCTTTGATACTTGGCGCTGCAATCAGCGCATATATCTTTATGGTATTGATATTCCAAAGTGCTGCACGAGAGATGCAGAAGAAAAAGCTGCCGGAATCTTGGCAAAGGAGTTTGTCGAGGAGACACTGCACGTCGGAGGAACGTACAAACTAATTATCCGAGAAAAAGACGAGTTCGGACGCTACTTAGGTGTTATAATGTTGAGCGACAAAACTTCAGTTAACGCCGCACTAGTAAGTGAACACTTAGCCGTACCGTACTACGGGCAAAGTAAACAAAAAATAGAAGATGCCCACGCAACGAACTACGAAATCCTAAAAGAGAAAGGTCTACTATGACAGCTTGGTCCTACAGTAGCATAAGCACGTTTAAACAATGTCCTAAGAAATACTACCACTTGAAAGTAGCTAAGGATGTTAAAGATAAAGGCAACGCTGCTACTTTCTACGGCAACGAAGTGCATAAAGCTGCCGAGCATTACATAAGAGATGGCGAGCCTATCCCCGCTAAGTTTAATTATGTGAAGAAAATACTAGATGCTTTCAACCGCATCGAGGGCGAGAAGCACTGTGAAATACGCATGGCGGTGTCAAAAGAAAACAACGTCTACAAGCCCACTAGTTTTTTCGCCAAGGATGTTTGGTGGCGGGGTATCGTCGACTTGCTAATAATAAACGGCGAGAAAGCTTATATTGTAGATTACAAGACAGGCAAGAACGCCAAGTATGCTGACACTAAACAGCTTGACTTAATGGCGGGGGCGACATTTGTAAATTACCCCCAAGTAAAAGTAATTAAGTCTGCCTTAGCATACGTAGTAAGTAACGAGTTTATAAAGAAAAAGCACACCGTAGATATGTATAAGTCGTACTTCAGTGTGTTTGATGACGAGCTGGAAAGACTAACGGTAGCAGAAGAAAACGATGTGTGGAATGCAATCGACGGGCCGCTGTGTGCGTTCTGTCCGGTTACTAGCTGCGAACATAATAGGAAAAGATAATGACGGCACGTGAAAAAGGCGCTGACTCTTTACTCCCTTGGGATAAAGCAATATCACAAACATGCTTCTACCCTAATTGCGGGTTTAGACATGCAATAGAACAAGGAGATGCGTATGTAACTTGGGACGCGCACCTTCCCCTACAAACAATATATGATATGTTTCCGCCGATAGTGAAACTAGCTATACAAGAAAACACTAACCATAGTAAAGAATATGCTATCAGAATGCTAACCGTTTATTTTCACCCTGAATGCGCAGCTGAGTGGGGCATGCAGTTAATAAAAGATGGCTTAAAGGCAAATTACAGGGTGGGCAGGCGCTTGAGTAACAGAGAAAAGGACTGGAATTATCATGACGAAGAGTAAACGAAATTACAAATCCGAGTATGAAAACTACCAAGGCACCGAAGAGCAAAAGAAGAAACGCGCTCAACGCAATGCCGCCCGTCGCAAAGCCGAGCGAGAAGGCAAGGTAAGCAAAGGCGACGGTAATGACGTAGCCCACAAGAAAGCAATGGACAAAGGCGGCAAGAACTCTGACGGTACTAGAGTAGAGACAGCGAGCCGTAACCGTTCTTTCAAGCGGGATTCAAAGGGTAACCTTGTATCTGAAACTAGTAAACGCGAGCGCAAGAAGACAGCTAAAGCATGAAGATAATAAACAACAGAGCGATGGTGCTAAAGACTAAACGTCCGCACCTCGTGACTGAACGCGTAAAGAATTACAAAGTATCAGAGCAGGACGATGGCTATTTCAAACTAGCCTTGCCGTGGCGCCTACATGAAGCTCAAGTGTTAAATAGCTTGGGTGTAAAAGACGTGCCATCTCCCATAGGACGAGACTACGAGTGGTCGGGTCGCTTTGACCCGTTTGCTCACCAGAAGAAGACCGCTTCTTTCCTGACGCTCAACAAGAAAGCATTTTGTTTTAACGAGCAGGGAACAGGTAAAACTGCTTCTGTAATATGGGCAGCAGATTATCTGATGCAGCAGGGGGTCATCAATCGCGTGCTTGTAATATGTCCTCTGTCTATTATGAAATCAGCATGGCAGGAAGACCTGTTTAAATTTGCTATGCACCGCACTTGTTCTGTGGCACACGGAACCTCGGCTACGCGGAGAAGAATAATCAACGCAGGCTCAGAGTTTGTCATTATAAACTTTGACGGGGTAGCAGTAGTAAAAGAAGAGATAGAGAAGGGCGGCTTTGACCTAATTGTGGTAGACGAAGCAAGCGCCTACAAGAACGCACAGACAAACCGATGGAAGATACTACGCGACTTATGCAAAGGAATAGATTGGCTGTGGATGCTTACGGGTACGCCAGCAGCACAAGCGCCAACTGATGCGTTTGGTTTAGCTAAGTTAGTCGCCCCTAAAAATGTACCCCAGTACTTCGGGCAGTTCAAAGATAAGGTCATGTATAAAGTATCACAATATACTTGGCGCCCTAAGCCCGATGCGAGTGAGACAGTCCATGCTGCATTGCAACCGGCGATAAGATTCCGCAAGGAAGAATGCTTAGACCTACCCAAAGTGACTTTCGTAGATCGGGAAGCCCCACTGACCAAGCAGCAGGCATCGTACTACAAACAGCTAAAAGACCGCATGATAATGGAGGCGGACGGCGAGCAAGTCACTTCAGTTAACGCTGCAACTAACCTCAATAAGCTACTGCAAATATCGGGCGGGGCTGTGTACTCGGACGACCGAGAGGTCATTGAGTTTGACGTTAGCAACAGGCTTAAGGTTATTAAAGAAGTAATAGACGAATCGTCTCACAAAATACTTGTATTCGTGCCGTTTACCCACACTATTGAATTACTTAAAGAATTCTGTAACAAGAACAAGATTAGCGCCGACATAATATCTGGCAAGGTATCGGTCAACAAGCGCAGTGATATTATCAAGGACTTCCAGACCACAGATAAAATAAAGGTGCTTATCATTCAGCCGCAAGCAGCTTCGCACGGCCTTACGCTAACCGCTGCTAATACAGTGATATGGTACGCTCCCGTCACCAGTGTGGAGACTTACCTACAAGCAAACGCTCGTATCGACAGACCGGGACAACACAACCCAATGACTGTGGTGCACATTGAAGGCAGTGAAGTGGAGCGCAGGCTATACAAGATGTTGCGGTCTAACATAGATAACCACACTAAAATCGTAGATTTATATAAACAAGAAATAGATGCTTGACAATGTAAATAAGGCTGACATACACTGGCAATCCCTGCTATTTAGGAGGAGCCATGAAAGACTCAGCAGACAAGCTAACCAAAATCTATATAAAGATGCGGAACGCTATTAAAGAGAAAGAAGACGAGATAAAGACAATAAAAAAGCAGCAAGAAACGGTAGTAGAAAAGCTGCTTGCGCTCTGCGAAGAGCAAGACCTCGATAGTCTAAGGACACCCTCTGGCACAGTAAGCCGTAGAGTACAGTCTCACTACTGGACTAGCGACTGGGAAAGGATGTACGACTTCCTCAAGGAGCACGACGCTTTCCACCTACTTGAGAAACGAATCTCTGGCCTAGCCATGAAGCAGTTTCTTGAGGACAACCCTGACCTTATGCCTGCGGGTTTACAAGTCAACCGTAAGTATATTGTTTCTGTTTTAAAGCCGCGTAAAAAATGATTCGACTAAGACATGAAAATGGGTGTTTCTTACACCCACGGACCAACTCCCCCCTAGATTCTCTACAGGTGATGATAGTTGATAGAGGAGAGTTATCTAGAGGCTACTACGACAGCACAGGTTTAGTGTGTTGGTCTACTGGCTGTACGCACCCCGACGACAACGTGCCTGATGACAAGGTGCAAGCTAGGCGGTGTATGGACTGCACTCGAAGCATTAAGAGCGGCGGCTTTAATCGTAGCGCCCCATGTAAGTTCTACCAGATCATCAAGGTGTTACTACCAGAAGACGGCATAGTCTGCGAGGTGCGCATAAGTGCTAGCAGTCTGTTTGCCAAAGAAACTAACAAGCTTGGCTTTTATAAGTACATTGAATACTTAGAGAAAAACCAAGAAGAAGCAGAAGAAATTTTAACCGAATTATATCTAGTCGAGCAGTACAACTCGTACCGGATATATTTTAAACCAGTTCGACCTTTAGCCGAGGAAGAGCTTGCAACCGCGAGGCAGCAAATAGAAGCCGCTTCGCAATCACCAAATCCTTTTACAGGAAACATAGAGGAAATATTTATGGCTAACCCATCTCACATAATCAAAGGCGTTGAAGCACGTTACCCTCGTCTGGACAAACCTTACCGCTTCGATAACAAGGCAGGTAAGAACGGTAAGAGCGTACCTTGCGACCCTACCGAAGACGGTGCCCGTTACGAGCTAGACTTCAGCATGACTTCTGCGCAAGCCAAAGCGCTTTATGGAATCATGCAGGATGCTTACACCAACGCTAAAGGCCGCGATAAGTCTTGGCCTGCTAAGCTAGAGATGCCTTTCAAGAAGCAAGAAGACGGTACGTTTGTTGGTAAGACTAGTCTCAAAGCAGCATACAGTGGCAATGCGACCGAGCCGCCTGCGCAGTTTGACGCAAAGAACGACCGCCTTGGCAGCGACTTTATGCTAACTACTGGTAGTACAGTAAATATAGCGGTCGAAATGATCCCGTTCAAAATGGCGACTACTGGTGTTTCTCTCCGCTTACGCGGTGTACAGGTGCTCAAGTATCTGCCTTACAAACCTGCTTCGCCTTTCGAGGAAGCTGACGGGTTCACGGCTGACCAAGCTAAAAGCCTGTTCTCTGCCGCAGAAGACAATGACGATATGTTTGAAGCTGAAGGCCAGATAACTAAGCAACCTGATCTGTTCGACGAGGATGAGGAAGAAGTTGCTGAGCCTGTGAAGCGCAAGAAAAAGAAGGAAGCTGCACCGGCGGACGACGAAGAAATGGCTGACATCATTGACATATGGGGCGACGAAGACTAATGAGCTATGGCTACACAAAGCGGCTCAGTAGTCTAAATAAACAGGCTGACGGCTCCATGCTAGGTGTAAAACTCGGTCGCGCGTGCATTTCGAAAGAAGTGCCCGTTGCCGAAGTCGCACACCGGCTTGGGGTTAGTCGGCAAGCAGTTTACAACTGGTTTACGGGCATACATGAGCCAAGCAACGAGCTGAAAGACACTATTAAAAATCTAATAATAGAGTATAAAAAATGACTGATTTCAACCTCATAGATTACGTTGTCCCCACGGGCGGCTATTACTGTGTGGTTGGCGCAGGCTCAGGTTTTTTCTCTGAATTTACTGACGATAGAGCGCAGGTAGATGTCCTTGCTGAGAAGTTCGTAAAGCAAGGTAAGGATGTCTACTTCATGCTCGGTAAATTGGAAAAAGCCGGAAGCAGAGAAGCAACAAACGTAGAATCATTACAGTCTATTTGGGTAGATATAGACTGCGGGGAAGGTAAAGCAAGTAGCATAGAATCGTCTACTGGTTTACCTCAAGGATACGAAACTAAGAAAGATGCGCAGCTAGCACTTAAAAAGTTTTGTGAGACCGTAGGTCTACCCTTCCCTGCTGTAATAGATTCTGGGGGCGGAATACACGCATACTGGGCACTGACAGAAGAAGTACCTCGGGCTAAATGGCTACCTATATGCAAACGCCTTAAGCAAATCTGTGTGACACAAGAGTTTTACGCTGACCAACGTGTCTTCGACGCGTCCCGTGTTTTACGGGTGCCGGGGACCTTCAATCAAAAATACGATCCTCCTGCTCCAGTAACAGTATTAAGAGGTTCGACTAATCGCATTGACCCAGACGAGCTTCGTGAAATACTCGGAGTTGACCCTGACGCAGAGGAAGTAGACAAGCGACCGCTTGAGAAAAACCCACTACAAGAACTGTTAAACCAAAACTATACAAGTGTATTCAAGAAGATAGTCACCCGTGCTGATGGGTGCTTGCAGCTACACGACTGCATAAGGAACAGGGCAACTCTCGCTGAACCGCGTTGGTTCGATGCGTTGTCTATAGCTAAGTTCTGCCAAGACAGCACTAAGGCAGCTACCATAATCTCGCAGGGGCACGCAGACTACAGCCCCGAAGCAACTGAAAGAAAGATGAAGGGCATAAAAGGCCCGCATTCCTGTGCAGAGTTTGAAGCTAACAACCCAGAAGGTTGCAATGGCTGTCCTCACAAAGGCAAGATCAAAAGCCCCATCGTCCTTGGGCAGACCCTCAAGAAGGCAAAAGCTAGTAAGCAAGGTGTTAAATACCGACCCCCCTACGTGTGGGGAGAGAACGGCGGTATCTATATGCAGACAGAGGACGGAGAAGGCGCTCAGTTTGTGTACGAGTACGACTTTTATATAGAGCAACGCATGACTGACCCTACAGACGGAGACGTTGCGATTGCTGTAGTACACCTTCCAAAAGACGGAGAACGTAGATTTACTATAAAAAACGAACAGTTAGACTCAAGAGAGCTAACTAAAGTACTGGCGAAAAACGGCGTTTTAGCAGACAAAAAGACTACTCCCTACTTGCATAAGTATGTAATCGACTCTATTAAGGCGCTATCAACAGAGAATAAGGCGGATAAGATGCGCGTTCAATTTGGCTGGGCAGATAACCACTCTGCTTTTATCGTGGGTGAAAGAGAGATACGGGTAGACGGTGTATACCACTCGCCGCCTTCCTCCGTAACAGCGACCTATAGCGACTACTTAGAGCCGCGCGGGTCTTACGAGAAGTGGAGAGAAGTATTCGAGCTGTACAATCGACCGGGGTTGGAAATGCACGCGTTCGCTGCACTCAGCGGGTTCGGTTCAATACTGCTCAATTTTACAGGGCAGAAAGGCGCCATAATTAACTTGGTGCACCCCAAAGCAGGTACAGGCAAAACTACAATCCTGCGTATGGCAAACAGCATAGCCGGTGATCCCGAGATGCTACTAGGCACGCCAGACGATACGGTTACAGGTCGGATAAACAAACTAGGCACGCTAAACAATATCGTAAATACGATAGACGAAATGACAAACATTGAAGACAAGGACATAGGCAAGTTTGCTTATGCTGCATCACAAGGGCGCGGCAAGGAGAAGGCGCACTTCCACATTAACGCTAACCGTAAGAATGAGATTACGTGGCGTAACATAACCCTGTCATCTTCGAACGCATCTTTCTACCAGAAGCTAATGAACACAAAGAACTCGCCTGATGGGGAGCTGATGCGGATACTTGAGTTTTTCATCGACTACCAAGACGTAAATGTAATCTCAACTGCGGAAGGTAAGGCAATGTTCGACCACCAACTAAGCCAGAACTTCGGACACGCCATAGAACCGTTCGTGCAGTACATCATGGCTAACCCTGAACACGCTAAAAACAGAGTATTAAACACACAGGCAAAGATAGATAAGGAGCTTAGCTTAACTCAACGTGAGCGTAACTGGTCAGCAGCGATGGCTTGTAACATAGCAGGAGGACTACTTGCGGTAGAAGCAGGCATAGTCACGCTTGATATGAAGCGCATATATCAGAGGGCTGCACCGGAAATTAAGAGCTTGCGTGAGACTACTATAGCTCCAGTAAACGACTCCTTTGCACTTATCGGTGAGTTTATTAACGAGCATACGCAAAACATTTTGTCTATTGACGCCGCAGCAGATGCACGGTCGGGTAAGACTAAGCGTCCTTACTTGGAACCGCGTGGAGCTTTGTATATCAGGGAAGAACCAGATGCGAATATTATCTACATAGCTTCGGGTAGGCTTAAAGATTTCTTAAACAAGAGGCAGGTTAACTACGACTCCACAATACGGGAGCTAAAAGATAAAGGCTGTGTTATAAGGACGCATAACAAAAACATGGGTAAGGGTATGGCTATGACGACTAGTGCTACCCGCTGTGTGTGGTTTGATTCTTCTCACCCAGAGTTTATTGGCACCAACGCTATAGCTAAGGAAGCAGACAATGCTAGTGGAGAAAGTGAACTACCAGATCAACTGGACTAAGTTCAAGGCAGGGGCGTCGTTCTTTATACCCTGCCTGCATCCCCCCTCCGCCCTCAAAGTAATACTAAAGGAAACCAAACGTTTTAAATTTAAAGTGGTTACTAAAGTAGTAATTGAAGACGGAGTGCGGGGCATCCGGGTATGGAGAACTTAGGCTATAAAGTCTTCTAAATAGCGCTCGGTTACTCTATCTTTCAGTCCTTTATCGAAACGAAGACCGAGGATTAAATCTTTTTCATAGGCCTTTTTACTTCTGTAAGAACGGGCTAAAGTATCGTTACTTGCTATACCCGGATACTGCATACGCAGGTCTTGCAGTTCTTCTCTAGCTTCTAGCATAAGTTCTACGTCGCCGTTTTCTTTGCCTATGTAGTATTTATCAAGAATATTTTTTCTTCTGGCACGGACTTTAGCTTGATAATTTAACGCCATAGAACGGTTTTCATAAGCATTGGATATGTCCGCGGGGCTAAAGCCTAACACCTGCATAAATAAATTATATGCGTTTATATCCGTATCTATTTCTTCACCGCTTCTTGTCCTTGCTCCTTCTTTAATGTAACGCGCACTTTTAAGTATGTTACGCACGGCGCTTGGAGACATAGCTTCGGTAAACCGTAGGTATTCTCCTTCTCTTAATAAGCCCATGGCGTTCTCGAAGTTAAACGCATAGCTACCCACCGGCCCAGTAGCCTGCATTAGAGCAGTCATTAAGTAGCCTCGCTCTTCTACGCTGTATGGGTCTTCTCGGAATAACATACCGTTAGCGAGGCCAACACGGTTAGATATTTCTAGGTTCGTTAAATAGTTGAGCGGGCCTTTAAACAAAAAGTCATTAGTAACGGCGCGTACTTCTTCCTTAGCGTTGAAAGGTTCATCGTCGTCGTCAAACGGATTTAAAGCTTCCAGTATGTTGGCAAAAGTAGCGGCAGCTCCAAAGAAAGGTAGACCGTTTATACCACCAAGCGCTGCACTTACTGCGTAGATACCAAGCACTTGCTTACGTGCCATACTTCTTGTTGCCGCGTCTTCACTTGCGACAGAGTTATACATGGTCATGCCGATCACGTTAGCACTGTTCCATATAAAACTCTTAAACGTAAACATTACACGCCCAGCCGGATGCTGCATTAAGCTAGGGCCTTCCGCTGCAAGTCCAGAAGTATGTACATCCATAACTTCGTTAACTGCTTCTTCGACAGCTTGTGCCTCTGTTTTTCCGTTTGCTTTTGCTAAGTTGTATGTTGCTATAGCTGTAGTAGCCCTACTGTATTTTTCCGCTCCAGAAAACGGCATACTCAGCAAATTCATAAACCGCGCGCTGTTAGAATTAAAGTCAGCAGTTGACTGCTTAGAACCCTCTAATATTTCCCGCGACAGTGTGTGTTCTAGCTGAGCTTTCTCCATCAACCCGTCATACAAAGCTTTGTACTTGGGATCAGACTGCCATTTATATTCTATTAAGCTTTCCTGTCTCTGGTTTTTAGGACGGAAAGAAGGCAATGCTTCTTGCATAGCAGACATAAGCACTTTATTAGCTTCGTTGAAGCCGTATCTAGACGCTAGACGTGGGTAAGTCAAAAGCAATATAGCACTCGTGTTAATAAGCGCAGACGAAGCGTTACCTAATAGGAACAGAGAGTAAGCGCTAGTGGCGAAGAACGAAGTCATCTTTCCGTAAGTAGGATTCTGCATGAACCCCGTGTTGTTGCGCCTGATGATCTCGTCTCTGATAGCTTGTGAAAGCCCAGTGCCTCTTTCTTTTATTATTTCATCTATCGCGTTTTGCACTTGGGGTAAGTACTCTAGCGCGTTTACTTTGCGCACGCCCTTAAGCATAGTATCGCCATACCCACGCACTACATCTATAGATGCGCCTTCCGTGCCTTTATACCGCTTCATGCGATCCATGTAAGTGCTTTCTGGGTACAAAGATAATAGCACCTGATACACATCGTCTCTTTGCCCCTGTGGGATGACATCCATAACCTTGCTTACAAAAGAGGTAGGAGGGAAACGCTCAGGGCTAAATGTAGCCGTCTCAGCCTTATCAAACGGTAGAGGATCGCCTTTAATTATGTTGCGATTCTCCGCAATAAACCTAGAACGTTGTGCAGGGGATTCAAAAGCAGTGACTACTCGTTCTTCAACCCCACTAGATACGTCAGTATACTCAAGGAAATACTCTCCAAAACGCAAAGCAGGCATGTAGCCTATAGCAGGTGCGTTTCTAGTAAACTGAGTTTCTAACTCGGCACGTTGACTGCCGTCCTTTGCCTTATCTAGTACAAACTTTTTATACGCAAGGAACACATCTCGGTAACCTTGGCGCATATCTTTATACATGGTCTGCACTTCAGAAGGTAAAGACCTAAACTGGTTCGCTAACGCAGTAAACTCCGCTTTTTGCTCCGGCGATAGTTTAGTCACGTCGAACTCTGGGTCCACGCCAACCAAGTCATACTCACCTTTACGCGCCTTTAAAGCAATCGTACCTAAAGTTTCAACAGCCCGAGGGAACTTCTTTTGAATCTTTTCAAATACCCTGTAGTTGTCTTGTATCTCTTTTATCTTTTTCTCTAAGGCACCCTGCCTGCTTAGTATAGCAGCCTGTAAGGCTTTGAGTTTTTTACTCAGTTCAGGGAACTTTTCCGCTGCCATGCGCGCCATATCTTGCAGGCGTAAAGCGCTCAACGCGCGGCTAGCTAGTCCACCGCCCCCCTCAGAAGAAATCCTAGATATAGCATTGCCTAAACTGTCGGCTTTCTTACTCACAAACTCTGGAGTGCCAGTAAGTATTTTAGCGGTAGCATCCATTGCCATCTTAGGCGTACCTAAGAACAGTTTATCGGTAAGCGTAGGCTCTACACCCTGAGACACATCAAGGAGTTTGTCTATAAAGTCTAGGCCCTTGTCATATGCACTCTGCTCTTTACGGAATCCAAAGAACTTAGCAATCGAGTCCATAATCGTTTGCCACATGGTCTTACTCTGTGGCGCTTTGATCTGCTTAAGTAACGCTTGGAATTCTGGATTACTTACCAGCTCGGCTACAAACTCTTGTAGGTTTTGCCCACCATAGGCATCGCCCATCTGCGTCTTTATATCAGAAAAGAACTTAAAGAAATCTTTAGTGATTTGTAAGTTTGGATCGTTGAGCGCCTGCGCTAGTGAGGCATGGCCGGTTTCATGTAAAGCCGTATGCTCGTTCATACCGCTAGTTGGGTTCAGCGTAATTACATCAGTGGCCGCATCGTAAAAACCGCTTGTTCCTTCTGGAGTAGCACCAACAACAATGCGAGTACGTAGGTTTTGAGATGCTATTTTACGTAAGATGCGTTGTATTTCTGGAGACTGTGAAGGAATCAATTTGTTAAGTAAAGGTGCGAGTCGTCCGCGCGTTGCAAGCTGACTTATCTCTGGGCTAAACGCTACACCTTTGTAGACGGGCGCGTTCATTGTAAAGGCATCAACGGCTTTTTGATATGCAGCTAAATTCGCTTCTGTAACGCTGGCGTTATCTTCATTCATAAACCAATTAAACGCTTCGGTTATACCAGAATCGCGCAGCGCTTTAGGCTTTCTCATATTTTTTGTATGAGCAATCGCCAGCTGTTTAATACCAATGTCAGTAATCTTACCATTAGGGAAAAATTGAACACCCTGTTGCGGTATATCATCCTCAGTCGGTTTTTTCTTTGCCTCTACCGCAGCAGGTTTCGTAGTTGTTTCTTGAGCGGGCGCAGCTTCAACAGCAGGCTCAGCAACAGGCGCAGGTTCAACAGCAGGCTCAGCGACAGGTGCAGCTTCAACAGCAGGCTCAGCGACAGGTGCAGCTTCAACAGCAGGCTCAGCAACAGGCGCAGGTTCTACAACAGGTGCAGCGGCGGTAGGTTCAAGTTGCTGTATGACATTATCAATAGCGTCGATGTTAGCAGCGGACTTACTGCGCTCTGCTACGGTACGTAGATCAGTTACTACTTGAGCGCGCTGCTCGGGCACAGCCAAGTCTCGACCTGCAAATGCTTTCTTAGTGGCAGCGTTAACTGGTAACCCTTGGCCTTTTAAGAAGTCATTTAGGTCTTTGCCCACGCTAGGCGCACGGGTTTGTTCGCCGGGAAGCCCAGCAAATATATCACCTTGTCTAGCTTCTTCCGCAGGAAGGCGGTTGCGTATTATGTCTGCTTCAGCTGCTATTTCTGCTGCTATAACATCCTTAGTGGGGCGTAGTAATTTTAAGTCAGCGCCCTCTTTATCCTTTGTGTCCGCATAACGCGCTTCGATTATAGCTTCAGCTTCTTTTTGTATATCAGCTTCACGTTGTGCTTCCGCTATAGCTTGTTCTTCTGCATTGGGTTCGAAAGAAAATGCAGTTTGCTCTGCCTCCTGTAGTTGTTTACGTTCTTTCTCCGCCGCCTGCTTTGCAGCTTTGTCTATAGCAGCCTGTTCTTTTTCCGCCTTTTTCGCCGCTTGCTTTGCAGCTTTGTCTATAGCAGCCTGTTCTTTTTCCGCTTTTTTCGCCTGCCTTTCTATAGTAGGAGCTGGTTCTCCTGCTCTAGTAAACAACCGCTGCTGGTCTCTTCCGTACCTACCTATACGTTGTTGCCGTACAGTTTCCAGTATATCAAGTTCTTTAGTAGAAAGTTCTCCCATGGATTTAGTAGTGTCAAACGCAACGCCCTGACGCTCCGCTTCTATAGCAGCATCTTCATACAGAATGCGCTCACTTTCTTGCTTTTGTACATCTTCTACTATTTTCTTTTGTTCAGCATTAAGAGAGCCAAATGATCCCGCCGCAGGCACGTCGAGTCCTTGGCGTCGCGCAAGTTCTAATGCGGCTATCTTTGAAACTACGGGGGCGCCCGCACCTGCACCCTCTACCCGTGCAGTTTCTGCATTTATTTGTGCTTCTAATACTTGAGGGCTAACTGGTTCTATGCCCGGCAGCTCTAGCTGCCCCTGCATTAGCTTTATACGCTTATTGGCTTCATCTCTAAGCTTACGCGATTCTTCTAGATCAGCTAGCCGTTGCCTTCTAGCGCCCTTTTCTCTAGCGCCTTCGATCCCGCCGCCAACAGTACCAAAGCCACCACCAGCTACAGCGCCACGCACGGCACTTTCCATGATGCGGTCAAATTCTTTACTACCAAATATATCTGGGTTTTCGTCGATGAGTCTTTCAGCAGCAATACTGATAGCTTCTTGTGCGCCTTCTGTAAGACCTTCAGTGCCAAGACCTTTAATTAGTCCCGCAGTGCCCGAACGAAGCACACTTGGCTTCATGCCTGATCTTTCTAGTATTTTCTTCGTTACTTCTGCTTTAACAGGAGCAGACATATTTTTAGCTAAAGCAGCAGGAAGGATTGAATCAAGTGCTGCAGCAGCGGAGCCAAACAACAACGCTGTACCGGGTGCAGTCTCTCCGGTTTCTTCGTATATATTCTGGAATATTTCAGGGGCGTTAAGTGCGTACGAACCAAAGGCGGCGCCAGCAAACTGTCCCGCTGCACGGGTAGCGCCCAACACAGGAGCAGCTGCACCACCTGTAAGAGCAGTAGCCAGTGCTACACCAAGGTTAGGAATCTGCTCACCAATAGTCTCGGCAACAAACTTGGTAAAGTCCCCTACTCCCTCTACGTCTTTGTAACTTGAGAATACAGGAGCAGGTAAAGCTGCCTCTTTCTCGGCAGCCTCTTGGAATTGGCGTTGGGCATAATCTTCGGCGCCTACGGCACTTCCCACTAACGCAGGGATGATGTCCGTAACAGTGGAACCAAGCCGACCCACGCCCCGCTCAAAGCCAGTACTAAACGCTTCACCTACGCCAACTTCGGGTTCTGGAAGTGGAGGCAGTGAAAACTGTGCGTCTAGGTCTAGCGCCATTTGGGCAAAACTTTTAGCCGCTTCGGTATTCCCTTCTGCCTGAGCTTTGTTAAAAGCCTGCATCACAAGGTCTAGGTCAGACATATTTTATACCTGTTACTAAGAGGCTAAGAATGCTTGTAAGCTAGCTTTTTGTTCTGCTGAAAGGCCCGACTGCGCCTCCAAACCGCCCATACCGCCAACACCTTGCTTAAGTAAGTTTATAAAGTTTCTTACCAGTGGCTCTAAAGCTTGTGTTACACGTGGGTCTGAAACGTCAACACCTAACTCTTTAGCTTTTTGGAAAGCAGCAGTTGAATACTGTTCACCAGTTAAGAACTCAGTAAGTTGAGCCATTTGTTCTTGGTTTAGTCTAGCCGCTGCCGCCGCTTGTGCCGCTGCTTGAGTAGCAGCAATTTGTTCACGTCTTACACCTAACTCTGCTTCTAGCGCTTCTTTTCTGTCTTGGCGGGCTTGCTCAGCTTGATCTATCTTGCGGCTTTCTTCGGCAATCTTAGCAACTTCAAAACCTTTAGATGCACCGGCACCTCTACCAAGTATTTTAGCAATATCCGATGCCTTATCCGCAAAAGGTTTGGCTTGCTCCAACAAACCGGCAAGACCTGCACCACGTCGCGTGGTCCTATCACCTCCTCCTCTTGCAATCCTTGCACGTTCGGCTGTCCTTTCCTCTGCTGTCATTTCAGGAGCGTCAGGGAACATAGCTCTTAGCGCTGCTTGCTCTCCCTCGTTCGCATCTATAGCACGGACAAAACCTGCGGGGGCATCACGGCGGAATATATCTGCTTCAGTTGGCACAGTAACATCTGTGGGAGCTACCGAAGGTTCTTCGCCTATAATAGCCTCTGCTACTTTAGCTCCAAGCGCACCAGTAACAGCCGTCCTTCCGGGGCTAAACTGTCGGGCAGGCCCTTTAAAAGGTTTAATCGGGAAAGAACCCGGAAGTATTTTGTCATAATTTTGCTTAGCTGGGTTAGGAGTAGTCACAGTTTTTACAGCGAGGTCTCTAGCTCTTTGTACTGCTGCCGGACCGTATTTCTTGACTATGGGCTGTAAAGCTTTGCTTGTCATTCTTAAAAGCGTAGGACCGCCGTACGCGGCTAAAATAAGATTTGCCGTTGCTACCACTGGGTCATCTTTGAAAGGCTCTATAAGCTCGCTGGGAGACATACCAGCCTCCGCTAAAGGGTTTTCTTCGCTGACTACAGATAGATCAATTCCTTCTAAAGATTCACGCTCTGGCGCGATCAAGTCGCGGAGGAACCCTGTAACGCCCCCACCATCTTTGAACCCTTGTACATCAGCGGCAGGATCAATGTCCTCTAGCATCTGTTGCATTTGGGCTTGCTGCTTTAAATAATTTAGCACACGCTCAGCTTCAGCCATTTCGTTTGCTTCGCGCTGCTCTTGTAAACGACCAGCTACGCGTAAAGCACCAATGCCTCCCATTTCTTTATCCGCTGCATAATCAGCCGCAGCTTGTGCAGCTTTAGGGAAAGCCTGAGAAAACGCATTACGGCGATTTTCTTGTAGCCTGCCCACAGTTCGTAGTGCGCCTAGACCACCTAGCTTTTTATCTTCTGCATAATCAGCAACTGCTTGCTCGGCTCTAGGGAATGCTTGTGCAAACCGCGTTCTGTTATCGTCTTCTTGTTTTGCACCCATATCGCGGAGGTAATTGGCAGGATCAGAAAAACGTGGGTCTCTTTCACCCATATTCATTTCAGGGCCACCGCGTAGTTTTGTTTGCGCTTTTGCAACTGCTAAAGCGTCTCCAAGGTTAGGCTCATACATCTCGGTTTCTTGCTTTTCAGGCACAGTAGCATATCTCGCAGCCAGCGCACGGTTTGCACGCTCTTGGTCTGTGCGGCGACGCGCTTGAGAGTAAGACTCGCCCGGACGTACGTCTATCTTGGTTCCTGCATCTGCTTGCGGCATCTCGCCCATAACGCGTTCAACATAGGGCTTCGTTTGCATAGCCATTGGTAAGACATCGTAGTCTTTACCCGCAGCAACAAACTTATCAGCATTGCCCGGGCCAGCGTTGTAGGCAACTAATGCAGCTTCAACATCGCCGTTATAGCGATCAAGCATCGCTTGTAGGTATTGCTTAGCAAACTTTCGACTAGCTTCGGGGTCAAATCGACTACCTTCCATAGGACGTACGCCAAAGCCCGGTTGAGCCGCAGTAGCAGGCATTATTTGGTAGGCGCCTTCGGCCCCTGCTCTACTTACTGCACGAGGGTCACCACCACTTTCCGCCATCATAAGGGAATCAAGCAGTGCGTCTATGTCTATGTCACCGCCTTTTTTATACCCAACAATACCGCCAGCAGCCATTCCGTTAGACATTTCTTCGTAGGTTTTACCAAAGGTATCGTAAAACTTCTTAAGGATTGATTTGCTTTCTTCTACGTTAAGCCCTGCGTTCATAAGCTTCTGACCCATACGCTCTATAAAATTAGGGTCTCTGTTTTGCTTCTGAGCAGCTATCTCATCACGCACTTGTTTTATTGCGGCGGATCGTTCTTCATACGGTACACCGACTCCAGCTTTAGCCGCTCTTAGAATATCCATGCTTTCTTGGGCATTAGCGCCGTAGTTCTTAAGTCCTTGCCCCATGCGTTGGTAGAGATTAGGCTCAGGAGGACCCATAACATCACCGCCATCTTGATAGCCGACAATACCGCCCATAGCCATACGAGCTAAGTTAGGAGCGGCTTGTCCGGGTAATCCCATAGCAGCACGGTTTTGCATTTCCATGCTACGTTGGCCTTGTTGCTGTACGCCCGGCGCTAAACGCTTGGCTAGACTAGTTTCCATCTGACCAATAACATCAGCAGGCATAGGCATTTGCTGAGCCATGTCGCGTTCACGAGCAGCAGCCTCCACCATCTTAGTAGCTTCCTGCAAAGCAAGTGCGTACTTCAACTGAGGGTCTACACTCTGCCTGCGCATGAGTTCAGGTACGCCCAACTTAGTTAGTTGGTCAATTTCGTATCCAATGCCGCCTGTCATAGCCATGATGATAATCTCTTTAAATTAACCTTAACCGCCTGTAAGCTCGCCGTATATCCGAGCTAATACATCTGCGTACCCCAACGCTTCTGCAAAATCGCTAGGCTCAACATAACTGTACTCTTTCGCAGAAACTGGCAGCCCTTGGAGGAGCGACTGCTGGTACTGAACCTGCTTGTATGGGAAGTCCCGCTCTTCTTTAAACTGCGCGTAGTCTGCCGCAACGCCTTGTTGCTCGATGTCTCGCTGTATCCCACCGCCCAGTTGTTGTGCGGTCAAAGCTTGCAGACCATAACGGTTAGTTAAGTCTTGAGCTTCCATTTGTCGGCGCGCTTCTTCGTTAAACTGCCCCATACCCTGAGTGTACGCCTGCTGCATACCTGTACCATATATATCGGCAAGGTTTCTAAGCAAGTTGCGCTGTCCTTCGGACTCCATAATAGCTTGGCGTGATCCACCATAAGCCCCGGCTTTACCTAGCCTGCTCGCATTTTGCACCCGCTGTATTTCGGCTTGGCGCTGAGCTTCTGCTATCTGTGGCTCTAGCGCGGCATTTATATAAGGAGACATGTAATCTTGCGCCGTAGTGCCAGAAGTAAAACTACCTCCTGCGCCAATAGCCCCCATATTACTAGTAGGCACGTTCAAAGCACCTAGTCCTTGGAATGCTTGGGTTTGAAGCTCAGATTGCCCCGCAGTTAAAGGCCCTGTGTACGCCTGATAACCCATATTGGACAAAGCTTCGCCCTTACCTAGCATGCCCGTCACATAAGGAGCGGCCCAACCGGCTAAGGATTCTGTCGTACTAGCGGGACTGCCTACTGGATCAGCCATGATTCTTTCCTCATGCTAAAAATTTATTAGGGTTAATTTGCTTACCCTGTTGAGTAGTGCCCGTACGGGCCTTACGTATTCTGTCCATCATGCCGTAGAGCTGCTTAGCACCGGCATCTGAATTACCATTTCCCAAATGACTAACTACGTCAGCAGGGATTACAAACTCTCCATCGCTTAACGCTGCGGGCTGCCTGTTGTCTATCGTGGCAGGAATTTGATCTGCCATACCATCAGTACTTCCGCCTAAGTACATGCCTTTTGGTGCTACACTAGCAAGTCCACCTTGTGCAAATCCGTTTGTATCTTGTTGGAACACATCACTGGTGGGCGAAAAATACTGCACTTTGTTATTGCCAAGGTATCTTCTGGATAATTTTTCGCCCTCTTTTTGCGGTACGAAATCAGCAGGGTCGCCTGTGTACACCCGTACAAAATTTTCGTCTTGACTAGTTACAATATACTCAGGGCGTTTTTCCGCTTCGGCAAGGATTGTTTCTACTGGCACGCCTAAGATTTCTGCGGCTTTGTCAAAGTCAGTAGAGTAGTAACCCGCGTTTTGTATCATACCCAAAGAGGCTTTTAGGGCCGTGTCTAGCCCATATTGGTCTCTAACCTCTGCAAGACTTGGGATGTAAGAAAGTTCGTACGTGTTTCTATTTGGGTTCCATGTGCTTAGCCCACCAAGAGGCGCTTGTTTGAAAAGACCAACTTCTTGATTCAGTGAAGTATCAAACACGGTAGCGTCAGGATTTTTGTCATAGGCTTCTTTGTATACTCTAGCAATATCAAAAGTTCCCTGTCCTCCGGGGCCATAATACTGACCACCAAAGAGCTGTTGATAAAGAGCAGAGTCTTCCCCCGCAACAGAACCCGCGCCAGAAATATACAGCTCGCCCGGGTCAATTCCATAATTAAGCAAATAGTCAACCACATCGATATTGGGGTTTTGTGCGGCTATTGCTTGTATGCTATCTTTAAGCGCATCAGTACTGTATTGGCCTTCTCTAGCACCGTAAAACGCCTGCCGGTATGCGTCCAAAAGAGGGTCGCCACTAGAAGCAAATGTTGCATCAGGACCGCCTTGAAAATCTTGCGCGGTAATTAAACCTGTTGTTCCTGTTGTTCCTGTTGTTCCTGTAGTCCCGCCAGTTGTACCCATATCGCTCGCAATACCTGTACCATACGGTCTTTGCTGTGCGCCTTGCGTTAGTTGCTGCAATAAATCGTAGAACCTTTGTGTCCCAGTTGTTTGGTTTGCTTCTACTGTGGCCATACCTCCGGCTGTTTCGGCAGCCGGTAAAAAAGTAGCAGGGCGCTGTTGCCTAGCAGGGTTAGCTAAGTTAAGTGCTTGTAATCCGGCTGCTTGCGCTCTATTTACATCTCTAGCGGCGTCAATAGCAGCGTCCATAGAACGATCAAAGCGAGTATCATAGGCAGCCTGTGTTTCGTAGCCAGCCGCTTCAGGATCAAAAACTCTGGGAGCCATATTAGGGTTAGCGTAGGTAATGTCGCTAAAGTACCGCTGCCCACTACTGCCCGGCCTGCGCATAGGGTCGTAAGTGCCCGGTACAACCTCACGCTCTGCTCTAAATCTTGGGATATAGGCGTCTGCCATGTTAACCTCGTTGGCTCTCTAAGAACCTAATAAGTCCTTCAATATCATAGTCCTGCACTATACCACCTTCCGCGTAAGGAGAATACATTCCGAGAGGGTTATACTTCTCCTCTTCTTCCATTGTAGGTGCGAATATGCTTGGACCGCCTATGTCGTACAGGTAGTCTATATCTACCAAAGGTCCCGGTTTAACATTTAGTATACCAAAACCGCTGTCGCGTCTGTCGCCCCCACCGCCGGACGGAACTACAACGCCACACTCGGCTTGGTTAGCGGCAGCATAGGCTGGATCATCACAGGGATCACCGCTTATTACGCCACACTCACCGGGCCTCGACGCTGCATAGGCTGGGTCATCGCAAGGGTCGCCACTTATTACGCCACACTCACCGGGCCTCGACGCTGCATAGGCTGGGTCATCGCAAGGGTCGCCACCTCCCCCACACTTATCTTGGTTTTGAGCGGCATAAACA
>Ga0208899_1000777_pt1 | contig 23451 bp, 34 predicted proteins | sample VirMetDEL_Nov_24_FD_184518 | JGI IMG/M metagenome (GOLD analysis project Ga0208899, IMG submission 184518) | Aqueous microbial communities from the Delaware River and Bay under freshwater to marine salinity gradient to study organic matter... | ecosystem: Environmental > Aquatic > Marine >... | reverse complement strand
CATCAGCCACAACGGGAACTGGAATTACTCTAACAACAAGCACTGACTACTGGGATACAACTGGCACTCAGACTGGTAGTGATTATCTTGATTCTTTGCATGTTGGTGTAACTGTGCGCTACGGTAACAATGAGATTGTTATTACCAGCGTTCAGTCTGCAACTCAGGCTACGGGTAATGTAGTAGATGAACTATCTATTCGACTGGCTGTTTTAAATCCGTTTAGAACGATTAATGGCAGCACTACTGTGGAGGTAACTCAAATTGCTCACGGTTTCTCAGGTTCTGAAGCTATTACTATTAGTGGAGCTAGCGCTACTGGCGGTATTAATGCTGGCAATCTAAACGGTGCTAGAACTGTTAGTGGTATTATAGACGAAAATACATTTACCTTTACTGCTGGTGGCTCAGCTTCTAGTGCAGAAGATGGCGGCGGTCAGGTAACAATAACTACACACGCTCCTAGTTTACAATGGGATGAGCAAGCCCTCTCAGCAAAGCGGGGATACCCTGCGGCTGTAGAGTTTCATCAAAACAGATTGGTATTTGGTGGCAGCATTGCAGAGCCAGATAATATTTGGTTTAGCAAGATCGGCAGCTTCTTTAATTTTGATGTAGGCGATGCAGCAGATGATGATGCTATCTCTTTGGTTGCTGCAACGGGCGATGTAAACGAAATCCGATATTTAGTTTCCAACCGTGACCTGCAGATCTTCACAGCATCTAGCGAACTTTATGTTCCCACTTACTTGAACCAAGCCATTACGCCAACAAACGTACAGATTAGAAAGCAGACACCATACGGCTCTGAGCATATTGAGCCTATGCCTGTTGATGGCGCTACGATCTTTGTGCAGCGCAACGGTAAGATTGTTCGAGAGTATTTGTTTACTGATACTGAAGAAGCTTATACCTCTACTGCCGTTTCTACGATTGCCTCTCATCTTATTAGCAGTCCTAAGTATATGGCTGTTGTTCACAGTGGTTTTGGTCTTCCTGATTCCTATGCAGCTATTACATCTGGCAATGGTGACTTGGTCCTGTTTTCATCTAACAGAGCAGAGAAGCGAGCATCTTGGACTAGAGTAACTACAAATGGTAACTTTGGTTCTGTAGTAGCCATTGAGGATAGGTTGTTTGCAAATGTCTATGACTCAGATGGCAAGCTGCAACTGTGTGAGTTCACTGGTGATGTAGGCTTAGACCTTTATCTTTATGGTGCTATCTCAAGCAATCTTGTTGATGTAAGCGCATTGTACTCAAGTGGTGACACGGTAGATGTAATTGTTACTGATGGTACCAATCTATCCCATCTTGGCAGCTTTACTGTAAATGCTGGTGATGACGTTGATCTTACAGCTTACGCTGGTCTTGGGTTTACTCATGCGTATGTAGGTGTGAAGTTTACTGCAAAGATAGTAACCAATCCAATTGATGCCTCTATGGGCAACGGCCCTGCGACTGGATCTATTCGCGGTATGACTAACATTGTACTCGATCTTAAGAGTGCTCGCTCGCTGACAGTCAACGGGCATAAACTTGTGACTGAGACTGGGTTCACTGGAAAAAAAGAGTTCCGTCTCTTAGGTTACAGTCGTGATCCACAGATAACCATTGAACAAAACGATCCGTTATCATTGCAGATAAACGGTCTAGTAGCGGAGTTAATAGTATAATGGACCCATTTACAATGATGATGATTGGTTCATCCGCAGTTAGCGCAGTTGGCCAGATAGCTGCTGGTCGAGCACAGCAACAGGCATCTCAGCTAAATGCGTTTCAAATAGAAACAGACAAAGAGATGAATAAGGTTCAAGCCTTGCAAGCATCAAGAGCTAGACGTGAAGAATATGACTTAGCAACTTCTACTAATGTCGCTGCATTCTCTGCGGCTGGGCGTGATGTCGGAACAGATAGAAGTGTTGAAGCATTTTTAGAAAGACAGAAAGAAGTTATTGCTCAAGACGTTGGGCGTATAGATCAGCAAACTCAGTTTGAGAATATGAAAGCAAGTATGGCAGCTATGGCTGAAAGACGCCGTGGGCGTAATGCTTTGACTGCTGCTATGTTTAGCGCAGTCGGTACTGCCTCAGAAGGTATTTATAGATACCAAACAACAAGGACATAACATGGCTGTTATTAGACAAAAGACACAAGTATTTAATCAGCCTGTGGGTGTTGTAAGAGCAGATGCTGGCGCTGCTCAAGTAGGTCAGGCGATTAGCAATACTGCTTCTAGGATTTCTCAGTTAGCTTATAGGGAAGCTGCTATAAATGCAGAGAAGGCTGGGCAACAGGCAGCTAAAGCTCAGCCATCAGACAAGCTTATAGCAATAGATCCAGATACTAATATGCCTGTGGCTTATACGCCTCCAGCATCATTTGGATCTATTGCTGCTAGATCATATCAAAATATGATTGATCGCAGATTTGAAGAAGCAATCCTTAATGAGTTTGCCTCTAAGGGTTCAGAGTTTGCATCAAGCTCCTCAACCGCTGACCAGTATAAAACTCGTATGACCAACTACATACAAGAAATGTACAACTCAGAGGGTGAGGCAACTGCTTATAGCACTTACATTAAGGAAGCTGGCTCTGAATATGTTGCAAGTACATACGCATCGTTAGCAAAGAAACAGGCTGAAGCAGCAAAGAAAGCATTAACAAATCAACAGCTGATGTCTGGCTATCTTGATGAAAAAAAGCTGGCTAATCTTATTGCTGCTGGTGGATCTGATGAAGACATCTTAGCTTTATCTAGCTCTCTTCGTGCTAAATACTTAGACTTAAAAAATACAAACAGCATGACGTTTTCATCATGGAAGTCAGCCAATGATCGAATTGATGGGCTTCAAGGTTTGTCTGCAAATAACAATCTTATAGATATATACTCTACGCTTTCATCCTCAGAGCAATCTATGTTTAAACTTGGGCTTACAAACCCATCAATCATGGCTCGGCTAGCTGATAAGATAGATAATAATAACTTGGAAGCTTTAGTTGTAGCAGCAAAGACAACAACTAGCATACCAACATTACTTGCTGGTTTAGATTCATTTGCCTCTCTTAGCGAAGAGTATGTAGAGAATGAGGTTAGCAATATTATATCTGAGCTTGGTCCAACAATAAGTGCATCTATTACTGTCGCAGATATACAGGGCATGGTTCTAAATATTGAAGATAAAGATGTTCAGAATGAAGTAACAAGAGAACTATTTACTGACTGGGTAGAGAAGAACTTAGATGCGGCTGGCAAGAAGTCTTCTGATTTAGACATTATGTCTGAAGCGCTTCAGAATGAAGCATCACCAGATTATCAAGCAATAGCTGATTTAATAGGAGGTACGCAGGGTGAGTCTGTAGCAAGCCAAATTCAAGGCATGACTCAACAACAAAGATCTGATCTTGCGTCTGAAATATCTGATAGACGTGCGGCTTTATCTAGGATGGAAGGTGTTGCTGACCTAGAAAAAGAAAACAGATTGCGTCAAAGTCTAATTGATTTTCAAAACGCTACTGATTTGAATGCAAGCTTTCAATCTGCTTTATCAAACATAGAAGCATCTGGATTAGATGAAACAACTCAGCAAACTTTAATAACTGCTGCTCGAGAAAACTTTGCTCTTCAATCAAGAGTTAGGGCCGATAGAATACAGTTGACTACGGTAGATCTTGAGGAGTTAAAGGACGCAATAACTCAAGAAGAAACAAATCTAACAGGCAATGCTAAGGAGGCTTATGACTTATTAAGAGAAGCTTATAAGTTTGATCCTGCAAGTACATCTGCTTACCTAGATAGAAAGTTGACAGCATCTACAAATCAAAACAATAGATACATTAATGGCGTTAGAATAGATGCTATTGAAAGTAATCTTTCTGACGTTAGTCCTGATGAGTTAGCATTTTATGACAAGCAATTGTTTGGAGATGTTGTTATAACTGCTGGAACTATGTTTGATTTTCCACAAATTGTAGATGGTCTTAACCAAGGCGTTGTTCTTCCATCTGCTAAAGTTGCTTTAGAATCTGCTTTAACCTCAAATAATGAAGACAACTTAAATGCTGGCATCCAAACATTTGAGCGTTATTCAAATCTTGAAGCTGTTACAGAGGATGGTCGGCGTACTGGTTTAGATATAATGCGTAAAAATCTTAGCCCAGAGTCGTATGCTTTATATTCTGCAATAAGTCAGTCTGCTCGGGCAGAAGGTGTAGAGCCATTAGCAATTGCGCTTGAGTTTAGAAACTATGATGGCAACATTGATGCCGATATTAAGATAGACCTTGAGCTTCCCAAGAACGCAAACATTGGAAGAGCATTAGACGCTTATCCAATGAGTGATAATTATAAAAAAGAAATACTAGCAATGCTTCGGATGCAAAAGGTAAGAGGCAATGTAATTACTGAGGATTCAATATCTTCTATAATAGATAGTTACACATCAAAGATGCGAACAGATCCTAATGTTATTGGATCTTATATTGGTGACAGCACTGTATATGCTAGGAATAATTTTTTTGCAGACTCTGAAATTACCGCGCATAGAGAAGAAATAACCAATCTTATTGCTGATTCTGGCTTGTTTAATGATCTTTTAAAAGGTGGCACTGCATTAGATTCAGCGGCTGCTGGTTTTGCAAATATTATTGGCGGCAATCTTTTACTCACATCGAGAGCTATTGTTGAAGAGTTTACTAGCGGCGTTGGGGCTAGTGAAGAGCTAAGTGATAGAGACAGGCTAAGAAGAGGACTGCAAGCTTTGAATATAGAGCTAAGCTATAAGCCTGTTGTGTCTTCATTTAACCAAGGTCAACCTATGTACGAGGTAGGGTACATAAATGACTATGGTGGATTTGAGCCAATTATAGTTAATGACACAGCTTTGACTTTAGAAAAGCCAAGGGTTCAAGCTGATCGAAAAGCTGATATGAGATTTCAATCTCTTAATAATTTGCAGGTTGCGTTTAAATCAGATGCACCTGCTGGCAGCAAAGTTATTGCTGAAATTAATTATAAGGCAACTTTAGATCACATGACTGAAGAAGTGTTCTTATCTGATGTTAACAGAATAAGAAGGTTTAATAAAATACTTGGCGATGATGACATGGCGTTAAATATTTTTAGGTCAAAAAGAAAAGAGTACAATGCCCTTAGCAATCCATGGCAAATAGAAATGACAGAGCCAAATCAATGAAGATAGTTGTTCCAGAAGCAGAGCCGTTTAATGTTGGTAGACAGCCAGTGCAATCTACAGTGCCTACACTTGGGCAAACGGGAAATGCTCAATATGGAAGACTGTTTAATCCAATAAAGAACCAGCTGAATTTTTATTCAAGAGCTTCAACCTATGATCCAGAGTCAATTGATCGTGTTGAAACAATAATAGAAAAGCAGGGTCTTAATGAAGAAGACGCTCGTTATCTTCGTTTGTTTGGCATTGGCTCTCAAGATAACTTTACTTCTGCGTTAGAGTTTATACAGAAGCGTAGAGATAACTATAGCGTATTAAATCGCTCTACTGGTCTTAATTTATTTCTTACCGATCCTAGTCTTCATGCATCTATTGCTATTCCTTACGGTGGTGTTGCTGCTTCTTTGCACCTTGGTAAAGGTCTTAATGCTTTAGGTTCTACATCTGGTCTTAGGCAAGCTGCACGCGCAAGGCAATTAATGAAGGGCAAGGATCTTACTGCTAAAGATCTTTCTAAGATAGGCGCTCTGGATGCAGCAGTCGTAGATGGCAGTATAACGCTCACTGAGGCGCTTACTGAGATTAGCGAGGGTGAAGACCCAGCAACTGAAATAGGCAACGCAGCGCTCTATACAATGGGCACAGCGGCTGTTGGTGGCCTTCTTGGCTTTGGAATAGGCACAGCGTTGAATAAACCTATTTCTGCACAAGCTAGACAGGCAACGTTTGGACGTAAGTACAAAGAATATCTTAATAGTGTTTCTGATGAACCAGCAAAAAGAGGTGAAGACTTATCGTTTACGGGTGAGTGGTTTAATAATTCTTGGTTTATGAAGGCAGTACCAACGCCTATTCGCACGACTATACAAGATAAAAAATTACCAGACTGGGCTAAGATGGCTATGCTTCAGCTTGGTGGCGATAATGGAATGCCTTTTGCTATGAACCAGCTTGGTAAAAGTGTAGGCAGTTCTACGTTTACTGAGTCTGCAAGACGTCAAGGTGATTGGTTTAAAGCTCTTGATGTTATTAATCAAAACTATCGTGAGGTAAGTCCACGTGGTTCTGCTGAGTTTTTCAATGTTCCTGTTGGAGAATATGTAGAGCGTGTTCGTCGTAAGCTAGGCAAAGATAGCTTTGCGCCTGATGAGTGGTATAATCACATTGGGCGCTTAATAGTTGATGAAGTGCCATATGAAAAAATGACACCGCAGGAAGCAGCATCAGTGCAAGCTGCTCGTAGTTTCTTTGAGCAGTATGGAAAAGAGCTAGAAGAAGTTGGCCTTATTAATCCAAAAGATCTCTTTGAAGACAACTATTTAAAAAATGTTGGTCGCCAGATGGAGCTTCAAAGCGTTACCAAAAGCATTGTTGAGCAAAACAAAAGATGGATGCGCCCACAGCAAGATAGGCTTTCAAAAGATTTAGAGAAATTAAACAACAAGCTTAGGCAGCTTAATAAAACTGCTACAACTAGAGGTCTTACTAATAAACAAGTTAAGTATAAGGCAGATCTAGAAGAAGAGTTTGTTATGAAGCAAACTTTGCTAGGTCAGTTTGATGACGCATTTGACAAAATACAAAATGCAAAATCAATTGATAAACTAGCTTTGCTTTATAAGGAGTTAGATCTTACTGCTGACATGCGTAGTGCCCTGCAAGATCTAGCTAAGGCCATGGATGAAACAAGGGCTAGAATTGATAACGCTATGGATATGATGGATGAAATGCCATCAGTTAAATCTCCTAATAATTACCTTATGCGTATCTTTAACCGCCGTAAGATTGAATCAGACCGAGAGGGTTTAAAGAATATTTTAATGAATTGGTTTCGTGAAAACCCACAGATTATTGTTAAGGGTGATGACAAGCTATTTAAGAAGCAAGAGCTAGCAACTGATCCAGTATCTCTTGAGCGTAGAGCCAACGAAACTATAGACAATATTCTTGGAGAAACAGACGAAGATGCTGTCGATGCAATCTTTACTGGATTTGGTCGCAGCGGCCCGCTTGTATCTCGTCGCCTTAATATTCCTAATCACTTGATTAAAGACTACATTGTGACTGACATTAAGGAAGTTATGATTGCTTACACCAATCGTGTTGGCCCTCGACTAGAGTATCACAAACGTTTTCGTGATCCAGAAACTAATCAGATAATGCCACTAGAAGGAAGAATAGATTATTACAGATCTAGGCTTATTAAAGATGGTGTTGATGAGGCTACAATAAATAAGTTTATTAAGAACTTTGTTGCTATATATGATCAAGTTGTTGGCACAACGCTTAAACGTCCTGATGCTATAGATACTAAAGTAGCTGATTTTCTTAGAACAGCAACAAGCTGGACGTTTCTTGGTGGCTCTGGTTTAGCGGCGGTTGGTGACGCTGCGTCTTTATTTATGGATCATGAGCTTAAAGCTATTGGCAAGTCAGTGCTTGGCACAATGGACGATATATCCTTAAAGGCATCTAAGAGAGAGCTTAATCTTGCTGGTGAAGCACTAGAGATTGTTCGTGGCATAACTCACTTGCGGTATATGGAAAGCCTTACGAATGATGTGTTTAGCAAGACTATTCCTGATAAGCTAAACAATGCTTTTTATATCATGAATGGTTTGGCTCCTGTGACTGTAGCTATTAAAACATTTGATGGTTTGCTTCGTGGTCATACTATTATTGACTCAGCTATTAAGCTGGGCACAGGTAAGGCTAGTAAGTTTGAGAAAGAGTTTTTAGCTAGATATAACATTACTCCAAAGATAGCTAAGCAAATAGCTGACTCTCCTTATGAGAAAAGCCAAGGCGGTTTATTCTTACCAAACACAGAAGCTTGGACAGACGAGGCAGCGGTTACTGCATTTAGAAACGCTTTATCTTCTGGCGTTATGAACAGAGTAATTATGGGTACGCCTGCAGACAAACCAATTGTAATGAGTGGCATTGCTTATATTCCAGAGCATTTAGCTAAAATGCTTCCGTTTGAAACTGCTGTTGATCCTAGGGTTAAAGGCTATCGCAGAGTAGAAAGTGGATTGCTTGCTTTACCGTTTACTTTTTATAGCTACACAATGGGTGCTTTAAGCAAGATTACCGCCAACCATGCTTCTGGTGCGGTTCGCAATCGTTTGTCTCATGTGGCTGTTGCTATGGGTCTTGGGTATATGATTGTAAATGCTCGTACTCCAAGCTGGGCTTGGAAGGACATGGACATTGAAGATAAGATTATGAGATCTTTTGATTTCTCAGGTCTTGCTGCAATTTACAGCGATATGGTTTATCGTGGTATAGCAATGGCTAGTGAAATGGGATTGGAAAATAACTTTCCTATTCAACCAAAGTTTCAAGCCCCACCAGATAAGATTGGTGCATTAGTTTCTTTAGGTGGCGCTCCTGCTGATTGGAGCTATGAAGTTCTAAGTTCTATTGGGCAGATGCTTTCTGGCGATGTTCAAGACGGAGCTAAGGGTTTAATTCGCATGACACCACTTATAGAAACAATGGCGACTGGCGATATAATAAAAGACACGGCAAAAGATCTTACTGGCTATTTACCTAATAGACAGTGATTTGTCCTAGATTATTTGTGCATTGATCTTCTTCGCTTCTTTGTGTGAGAAGAGAACAAAGAGGTGAACCATGACAATAGACATTTCCGCTAACAATCCGCGTATTAGCTACTCAGTTGCAGCTGGCGTAACGCAGACATCTTTTGCTGTGCCATTTGAGTTCTTCGATGACTCAGATCTTAATGTTTATATCGACACCACCCTGCAAACTATTACGACTGACTACACGGTAACTGGTGGGGCTGGCTCCACAGGGACTGTTACTATCACAGTGACTGGTCCTAAGACTGTGATCTTCACTCGTGATACTACGATTGAGCGCACTACAGACTTTACTGCTGGCGTAGATATTAACCGCGCTGCTTTGAATACACAGCTAGATACGCTAACTGCTATTGCGGCTGATAATAAAGACCTTGGAGAGCGGTCTATTCGGATTACCGACTATGACCCTGCGGCAGCTAACTTGCTGCTTCCTGACGCTGCTACACGCGCTGACAAGCTTCTTAGCTTTGATACTGAAGGCGACATCCAAGTGCAAGCTGCTGGCGACTTACTAACAGGCAGCGTACTTGGGGCTAACTATACTAAAGCAAGCCACACTGGTGACGGTACTATAGTTGCGTTTAGCACTACAGAAGCGGCTGGCTCTAAGAACAATATCCAAGTTTACATCGATGGTGTTTATCAAAACAAAGACACGTTCTCGATCAGTGGTTCTACGCTGACATTCTCAGAAGCCCCACCCTTAAACTCTGCCATTGAGTTTATTGTTGGTAATGCTGTTACTTCGCTAACAACTGATCCTGATGTTGTGACCTACAACCAAGGCGGCACTGGCGCACAGGATCGTACACTGACAAGCAAGCTGCAAGAGACTGTATCGGTCAAAGACTTCGGTGCTGTCGGTGATGGCGTGACGGATGACACTGCGGCTATTCAGGCTGCGATTGATGCAGCAGCAGGGCGTCCTGTCTATGTTCCTGCTGGAACCTACGTCATCACCAGCACGATTGACATGGAGAGTGCAGCAACAAGCACATTTAATCAGGGGCCGCAGCTTATTGGTGATGGCATTGGCAAGACGATCTTTGACAACCAAGTATCATCTGCACCAATGTTTGACATTAAGGCTGGCGGTGTTGCTGGAACAAACTTCTTAATGGGTGCTGTTTTGCGGGGCTTTAAAGTTATCCGCACTACTGCTGAAACAGCACAAATTGCCATAAAGATTATCACATCTTACATGGTTGAAATCGAACAGGTTCACATTGATGGTATGACGGGAACGGGCATCCGTATTCCCTGTATTGTTGGTGACAATGACGGCTCCAACATGGTTAACATGAAACAAGTCCGCATTGAGAACTGTTCAGGATGGGGCATTGATGCAGCAGGCGACAGTGGCTTCAACGAATTTTCGTTTATGAAGATGGATCATGTCTTTGTGCAGGCATGTGGAACCAATGATGCATCATCTACACCGCCTTCTGGCGGGATGAAATGGAAAGGCCAAATCCTTTCAATGCACCAGTGTGCGTTTACGCTTAATGAAAACGTGGCATTTTTTGTTGTTGGCCAATCTGGCTTGGGTCAAACTGTTGATCTTCAAAACACCAGCTTTGAAAACAACAAAAAGAAATCTGTTCTTGTTACTGGCGTCAAAATGTTTCGTGGTCGAAATGTTCAGTTTTACAACAACGACACTTATACGGCGACCAACGGTATTGAGTTTGACGCATCGTCTTTTACGATTGCAAACGTAGATATTGACGGAGCAGTTATTCGAGCAACGTCTGGTAACAACCCATACACTGCTTTCAAAATCAGTGGAACAAATGCCGATTTGAAGAACTGTCAGGTTCGCAATGTGAACTTCGACAACTTTGGCTATGCTGGTCAGGTCAAACAGTCTGGGTTCAAAGACACTTCTACCGTGCTGGCTCACAAAGACAGCGCCCAAAGCGTGTTCAACAGCGTGTCCGCAATCATTTTTAACCAAATCGACAAAGACTTGCAGGACTGCTTCGACACAACAACAGGTCGTTATACTGTCAACTATCCTGCAACATTCAACATCAAAGGCCAACTCACCATGACATCTCTTGATGCAGATGTTGAGGTGGTCATTTCACTCTACGATGTAACCAATGCTGTTGACCTTGCAAAAAGTACATACAACGCAGATGGCGTGACAACCCAGTCTTTCCCTTTTGATTTCACTGTTGATCTTGGCGCAACAGGTTTGACCAGATCGTATGAAATCAGGGCAACGCAACAGTCTGTAGGCTCAAAGGCTTTGGATGTTTCGTCTGACTTCAACAACACGTTTACCGCCCGCCGTATTCCAAATGGCGAAGTAGAATTTTAAGGAGGCGATCAGATGACGATCAAACAGCAAGGCGGCATCTTTGGCCGTAACCCAACATTCAATGATGTGGATGTAGAAGGCACTTTAACGGTTACTGGCGCAAGTTCAACGGCTGCACTAAGTGCTACAACAGGGACATTTAATACAGTTTACGCCTCAACCTCTGTTGCAGTAGGTGCTGCTGCAAACTATCAAGCCACATTCTACAAGGCTGGGGCAAACGCCAACTACGTTCAAGTCTCCAACGGTATGCTGGGTGCTGGGGCTGGCAATGGCATATTGTATGGCGTAGATGCGTCAGGCAACGGTGTCCTTAACAAACAGGGTACAGGTGATTTAATCACTACGGTTGCTGGAATTGAACGTCTGCGAATACTCCAAGCTGGCACACTTGACGTATCTGCGGCAAACATTGCATTCGATAATGGGTATGGCATCGACTTCTCTGCCACCTCTGGCACTGGCACAAGTGAACTGTTCGATGACTATGAAGAGGGGACGTGGACGCCTGAATACTTAGGTTCGACTGGCAATCCGACTGTGACTTACGATGTGCAGTCTGGAAAATACACTAAAATCGGTAATATTGTAGTTGCTCGATTTGAGCTTGGGACAGACGTAGTTTCTGGTGGCTCTGGTGATCTTCGCATTGGTGGGTTGCCATACTCTTGCAGCGGAGAAAACTCTGGCAAACTTGGGTTGGCGTATAATTTTGGAACTTCTCTGGGTGAGGCGATTTATTATATAAGCTCATCCCAAACATATTTTACTATTAATACAACAGCAAACTCTAGTGCAAAAGCACCAGTAACTTCCTTAGCTGCAACCGCAAATACAAACCGCATGTTTGCTTATGTGGTCTACATGACTTCTTAATACGGGGAAAATAAAATGGCTCTGACCAAAGTTAATAACAGGATGGTCGATAACACTATTCCACTAATGCAGCTTGGTGCTATCCGTAATAACGGAGATCAGTCAGATGCCTACAACTGGTGGAAGTTGATCGACGACAGTTCTCATAAGCCTCTTGGTTTCAATAACTCGGCAGGGGCTGGGCTTGAGGTTGAAACAACCGACAGTGTTATTAGGGTTCATCATGATATTGGCGGTCAATACGTTGGCGGTTTGATTGCTGCTCTCGACGAAACTCTTGCACAGACAGGTCTGCGTCTTGGGTGCTCTGTTGGTGTTACTTACAGCGATATTCAGCTTTATAGAGACTCTATGGCTAACGTCTATCGGTCAAGTGGAGGAGTTTGGCAACATGATCCAAACAATACAGAACCGTTTACCGCAGCATGGAACGCATCTGGATATTTAGATATAACATTTCCAGACACACCAAATGCTATTGGTATTGTGCAACAAATCGGATCGGTTGAGATTGGTGAGTGGGCTGCGCAGTTCCAGCAAACAAGCAGCACATCTGCTCGCATCCATTTCTTCAAAGCGAAGCCAAAAAAACACTCAGCCCGTATTCGGTGGAACACTAGCTTTTCTGTTTTGACGGGAAGCACAGGCGTCACTATCGGCACATTTTCTGGGGGATTGCTTCCAGTGACGTTCACAGACGGAGACGTAAATGACTTTGATATTCAAGTAACATCGGGTGGAGGGATTGCTGGCATCGGTTATCAATGTCAAATCAGAAACCCTGGACCTACTGGCTTTGATCTGCAATGGGTAAACAACTCAGGGGCAATCGTAACCACTGCCGACAATAAGATGGAGGCATTCGTTTCCGCAATCAGTCGGTCTCAAGCAGAAGAGCCTTCGCCAAGCACCAGCTTTGCTGTTAGGGTTTTGTCTCGTTCGAACATTAATCCAAAGTCAATTACGGCAGCAGCATATCCTGCTGGAAATATTTGGATTACTGGCGGAGTTATCAAGGAAATCACAGCTTAATGCGCCTAGTGCGTGGACAGTCCAGCCAAGGAGGTAAACATGGCACTGACTAAAACAACAGTAAACGACAAGATCGAAGTCATTAACCAAGGTGATTGGTCATCGGTGCAAGTACGCACTGCGACTATCATCTCAGAGGATGGCACAGAAATCAGCCGTACATTTCACCGTCATGTGGTAATGCCTGATGCTGATCTCTCAGCAGAAGATGCTGATGTTGCTGCTATCTGTACTCCAGTATTCAGTGACGCGGTTAAGGCTGCTTATGCGGCTGCTCAAGAGGAATAAATAAATGGACAAGCGCACAGTATCATCGGCTCACACGCGCATCGATGGTTTGGAGAAAGACATCGTGGCTATTAAAACTGAAATGGAAATCCAGTTCAAAGATTTGTTTAATCGCGTGAAGCGCCTTGAAGCTATTATGATTGGTACATCTGGCTTTATTATTGTGCTGCTTCTTCGCATGAACATGATCGGCTAATGATCTGTGCGCTCACCAGCATAGCGGTGGGCGTGATGACTTATGGTCATCTTTACACTGCTTGCATATATCGGTGCCCTTCTGGGATTTATAAGTATTATCCATATACAGTTCGTGTGCCGTATAAAGCTCCATGCTTTTCTTACGTTAAGGTAGGTAAGGACGCATGATTGATCCAATGACAGCTATCGCCACAGCGACAGCCAGCTACAATATGATTAAGAAGCTGGTGTATGCGGGCCGTGAGTTAGAAGATGTAGCGGGTCAACTGGGTAAATGGTACGGGGCTGCGGCAGATCTTGGCCGAGCGGAACAACAACGTAAGAACCCGCCTATCTTTACCAAGCTGTTTGCTTCTGGATCTGTAGAGCAAGAAGCCTTGCAGATTATTATTCACCAGAAGAAACTGGCCGAGCAAGAAAAAGACTTGCAGCAAATGCTGAATAACAGGTTTGGCTATGGCACATGGCGCGAGATGGTTGAGCTTCGTCGCAAGATTAAGAAAGAGCGAGAAGAAACGCTGTACCGGCAGCAAGAGCGCAAGGCTGCTTTCTTTGAAACGATGTTGGTTGTGCTGTTGTTGATAATGTTGGCTGCTATTATAGTAGGCGGCACATGGTTGACTGGTCTTGGCGCTGGGTGGTGGTAATGTCTGACGGTGTTAGTGGCATTGGATCTTCACCCTTCAATATTAGCAGTGATATTCACCAGCAAACACAAACTCGTGAACGTATCGAGACGCACCTTGCAGAGCAGATGGTAGCTAAAGAACACAGGGCTAACCACACTCACTTAGAAGCTCTCAGAGAACAGAAGTTGGATTTAGGCAAGGGTTATGATAGGTTCGGCACTAAGACCACTGCTGATAGACCACAGGGAACGAACATAAATATAGAGGTTTAGATATGACTATAGCTATGGAAAAGATACTTGCTTGGAAGATTATGCCACGTTTGATGATGTTGGTTATGACATTGATGTACATTCGCTGCATTGAGTGGGCGTTAAGTCAGCCTGATTTAACTACACAACAGAGTGCTTTGATTAGTGTTGTTACTGGCGCTATGACTGGTGCGTTTGCAGTTTGGGTAGGGTCTGAGAAATGATTGGTCAGATTGTAGGTGCATTAGGTGGGCTAGCAACCAGTTACCTAGACGGTAAGGCTGCTGTCCAGAAGGCTAATGCGGAGATCAAACTCAAGCAAGCTACTGGTGAGATGGACTGGGAGCAGTCAGCTATCGAAGCATCGAAGGATAGTTGGAAAGATGAGCTATGGACTATAGTTTTTGTAGCTATTCTTTGCATGAACTTTATTCCTTCTATGCAGGATGTAATGGCTGTTGGCTTTGCTAACTTAGAAACCACACCGCTCTGGGTGCAGTGGGGAATGTATGCCTCTATTGCTGCAAGCTTTGGTATACGAACCATGAAGGGGTTAAAGAAATGAGTTTTAAATTATCGCAGCGCAGCCTTGATAGAATGCAGGGCGTAGATGAGCGCATGGTTTCTGTAGTTAAGTTTGCAATCACAGCAACGAAGACAGACTTCGGAGTTATTCAAGGCTTGCGTACCTTAGAAATGCAGAAAGCATTAGTAGCTAAGGGCGCTAGTCAGACCATGAAGTCAAAGCACTTAGATGGATTGGCTGTTGATCTGATGGCTTACATTGAGGGCCGTGGTTCTTGGGAGCTTAATCTGTATGACGATTTGGCTGATGCTATGAAGGAAGGTGCCGAAGCTGCTGGTGTGGCTGTACGCTGGGGAGCAGCTTGGCATGTACCTGATATTCGTAAGTGGGAAGGCACAATGGAAGAGGCTATGAATGCTTACATTGATAGACGTAGAGAGCAGGGTCGAAGGCCATTCATTGATGGCCCTCACTTTGAGCTAATGCTTTAGCGTTATTAATTTTATCTGAGTGACGAGATAAAGTCTTTATAGTTAAGGCGCGACTGTATCCCATGAAGGACATGCGTCTGCATATAGAGTCTTTGTCTTTGCCTTCTAAAGCTAGTCTAATTATTTCTTTTGTTTCTGGCTTGGCATCTTTGCCGCCCATATAATAATCAGTATTGTTTTGTTTTAGAAATCGGCTTTGCCCGTCTCTCTCTCTAGCTCTTTTATTAACTTGCTTTGCGTCCTCAAGCATTGCGGCTAGTAGTTTCTCATTCATATGTGATAGCCCTCTTTTCTTAGTTTGTTTACGAATTGGTTTAGTTCAGAACGTGCTGCCCATAGGTCTTGTTTTACATTTGGGTGTGGATCAGTTCTGTTTTCTTCATCGATTAGCGTATCAACTCTTCGCTTGAGAAAATCTAACTCTACTTCATGTGCGGGGTGTATCTTCATTGCTTTCTTCCTTGCTCTACGACAGGCCAGAATATGTTGTTGCGATGAATGAAATTATTCAGACCAGATAGCTTTACGTCAAGGATTTTTGCTGCTTGTGTTTGAGTGCAGCGAGATTGCGCCAATGCTTTTACTAGCTGTAGTTTTTCTTGCTTGTGACGTTGCGTCATTTCTTCCCATGTTTCCATGTTGTTTCCTTTGGGTAAAAAAAAGCCCCGCTATGCAGAGTGATCTGACTAAGCGAGGCAGTTGTGAGGGAGGGCAGGACGCTCCTCGGGAGAACTAAGCCTAGCTTAGAACGGAATGCTATCACCTTGCAATGGGGAAGATGCAGCTTGTTGGCCTTGTTGCTTGTCGCTTATTTGAAAAGACATATAAGGTTTACCATCTTTCATGCGTCTCCACCCAGCAATCCGCTTGTTTTCACCAACTGGACCAGAGTAATCGGGTGCTGCATCATTGCCCTTCTTGTCGTTGTCAAACATTACAGCCATCTTCTGATAGACCTCGACAATACCACGACCGTCTTTGGTCTGGTCTTTGACAAGAACTACTTTTGAATCTACGCCTTCGACGTTGACCTTGCCTTGCAAGATCATCTGCTGCGTTGGGAATGGTGTGAAGGCTGCGCCTCTATTTGTATCGTCATATTCTGCCATGCTTCTGGCTCCTGTATTGTGTGACTACCAGCCACTGCTCTTGTTACCACTATCTTGATCGTACTTGTTGCCATCCATCTTACCTAAGAAGATGTCAGCATCACAGCCAATGTGCGACAGTGCTTTGGTTAGGCCATCAGTGATAGCCATCTTCGGTGCATCCTCGGCCATACGATCCTTGGCTGCATCAAAGAACTTACGGCACCCTGTAAAGGGGCCAAATGAATTTGCTGGGGTACCATGCCAAACAGTAACATGCGCTAACACAGCGCTGTCTCCGTTGCTCACAGGCACAATCTCTGTTGTGTTGTGCCAACCCCAGCCTTCACCGACTGGCCCGAACTGCTCAGTCATCTTTCTGACTTGGTATTGTGGGTCGATGGCGGTGAATGATCGGCTGCCGAAGCTGACCTTCTTCAGATATTTGGGGTCTGAAGAGGCCAGCTTGTCCCAGATGTTGAGGTTATTAGTCATTGTTGGTTCTCCTTGTTATGCGGAGTGATCCCCGCTTGTCTCGCATGTTCAAGTTCAAACCATTCTAGATTGTTGGTTCTCCTTGTTATGCGGAGTGATCCCCGCTTGTCTCGTTTGATTGTAAGGTAGTCGCAGTAAACTTCTCGTTCATTGCTACCGACCATGTTTTTGAGATCTTTTTTTGCGTTCTCAAACACGCGGTTCTGTTCGTACCCACCGATGTAGGTAATTGCTGCGTCGATGAACTGGTTGTCTGTGCTGGCGTCTCGCTTGACCATGTTGTCCACCTCAACCTTGTCAATGGAGATGTCTGGCGTTTGAATACCAATCGGTTCTTCGTCGCGTACAACGTAACCCCAGAAGTCTGACACCACCGCCCACATAGAATTGAAATACTTGTGGTTATACGAGACATAGGTTGATTCCCATTTGCTGTTGCCAAAGATTACTGAGAAGTATGCGCCATCTGCATCTGACAGGTAGCAGTACAATTGTATCTGGGGCATGTAGTATTCGATGACGTCATCTATATTTTTATATGGGTTGGTGTGCTTGGCCTCGACAATGCGAGATCCCCAGCGAGCATCGATCATGCCCTTGGCTGGCACGGTGCCGATCATATCTTCTAGTTCTTCTTGATGACCAGACAGCACGCAGCTGTGCTCTTGCTCAAACCATTTCAGATTGAAGTCTTCAGTAAAGCTGCCAAGTTGTACTGCAATATTGCGAGACAAGTCATCTGACTCTACGCGACCAGTCTTGATCTGCCATAGCTCAAGCCAGTCGCCATTCATAATTTTTACGCAGTCGCTGCCGCCTATGAAACCTTTACGTTCCATTGAGTTCTCCTTTTATTATATGGGTTAGATTACTGCATACTTGCAGCTTACTCAAGGTATTTTTTGAAGTCAGCGTGAGTAAGATCAGTTAGCTCAAGCAGCTTTTCTTTCTGCTTACCTTTGAGATAGCTCTCACCAACAGGCTCACCGTTCTTGATGCGTTTAGCCATAATCTCATACTCATCGAGCACATAACTATACTTCTTGTATTCTCTAGCGTAGTGCGGTGAGCTTGTGGCTTTGTTGATGTGTGCATCCCAGACGCTGCTGGCTACTGCATTACCTAGTGATTGTGGCTTTTTCATCGTAGCTCCAGATTGTAATTGACGTTCCCCACTTACCCATAGCTTTCTTACCTGAATCATGAATGATCCCTGCGTTCTTTAGCTCACTGATTCTGGGTTGGACTGAAATCTCTGGCCTATTAAGAAGCTGAGAGACTTGCTCATTAGTAAGTTCACCATGCTCTTTGAATAGCTCAAGGACTTGGTAACGGATCGTTAGCTTGCCATCTTTATTAAAGTCAGCTGCTTGCTTACTGGATCTATTCTGTTGGTATCCGATCTTGCTTTGGTTGTATGGCATTTGCGTTCTCCATAAGGGTTAAAAATTGTTCACCAGTCATTATGACTAATGTTTGCGGACTTCCCGTCCGTCTTTTATAGAAAGCAATGTCTCGCTTATCTAATACTGTGAATGGGCTAGGGAAGTTAGACTTGTCCCTATACTTTACTTCTCCCACCAGTTCTTGTCCGAAGAGTTCGAGCTTGATGTCGCCTGAATACTCTCCTCCCAAGCTGCCTGAGAGGGGTTGCCTTTTCGCTTTGATACCCGCTTTCGTGAGCCAATCGACGAACCACTTTTCGTGGTAAGTTCCTTTGTTCTTGTTACGGTTTGCCATTTGTCCTCCTCATAGCAATGAAGGCAGACATACCAATGCTTCTCGTAAGTAGCTGCGCCATTGTTTTTAAGTATTGCAACGAACCAAGTGGTTGTTGTTTGGCATGCAATACAATCAATCGCGCTGCCTTTTTTTGACTTCGATGTCATACTCTAACGCATCCAACCAGCACATAAGCATGAACCCAGAAGGCAAACGCTTATGCGCTTCCCACTTATGGATGAGTGATACAGTACAGCCAATCTTATGGGCTAATGCTTCTTGGCTTAAACTTAGCTCTAACCGAGCGTCGGTTAACATCTTGACCAGAAGCTCGTAGTCCTTCGGTATGCTGACGGGCTTGTTGTATCGAGTGAAGTTCTTCGATAGCATTAATTACTTTCACTGCGGTATCATATCTTAGTTCTGTATCTCCATTGATTGAGCGATAGTAAGTTGATGTTGGTACGCTTGCTCGTTTGAAAGAGGTAAGCAGCGAGATGTTTGTCTCGTCTGCTCTGTCTTGTAAGTATCTTAGATATGACTTCATACTGCACTAATGCAGCAAGTCACTCGTCGTTGTCAAGATCCTCTGGTTCGATCTCAATCTCACAGTCACCATTGCAGTTCCAGCAAGTGTCTTTGTATTCTTCTTCGTAGCCTACATCGACATCGAAACCTTGCCTAATAAATCTGGTGTAAGTGAGAGTGCCATGACCGTAGCACTCTGGGCATTCAATAAGGGATGTGGTCATCAACATCTGGTATGTCATGGTTGTCCTCCCAAGCTTTGGTTGCACGTTGCAAAAACTTCTCACGATTAAAACGTGGGTTAGTTTTTTCTAGCTCATCAGCTATTGAATGCAGGTGAGAGGGCCAACCTACCATTGGCCCAATCGTGTCTGCAATAAATTCATAGTGTTGTTTACTCATTCTCATTTTATTTCTCCATTGCCCAAACGCGAATGCCGCCATCAACTGTTCTAGTTACAGGCTTATAATTCCTTCTTCTTAATGTTTGACATAAAGATAACGCTTCGTTTTTAGATTCTGCTGGTAAAAAAACGCTATCACCAGCTTCTATTTCGTTAGCTATTAAAGACCATTTTCCCCATCCAATTTGTTTGGGTAATGGAATATTTTTTTCAATCTTGTATTTCATTGTAGTTCTCCTTTACTGTTGTAAATATTAAGGTCATCTATGTAACCTTCATTGAGTGAGTTCTCAGCTTCTTGAATAGCTGATCTTTGCGTTCTGTGTTTAGTTGACAGCACTATTGCGCTGCCATCTCTTTGCTTGCTAAACCACCAAGCGCTTTTCTTTTTGTATACTTCTCCTCGTATCATGCCATCTCCGTCCATTGTTTTGATTTCATTGCGCTAGCAATCTGTAGCTCACGATTGTACTTAGCAATCTCTGGCTTGCGTAGATCTTGTGTGTGCGTAGCCCAGTAAGTAAGGCAGTTGTACAGTGCCCACTTGTTAGAGCCGAGGCTGCTGCGCTCGTCGTTCCAAATACTTAGCAAGTTTTCTAGTTGCTTTTCATTGGTCTTGGTGACTGACTGCTGGCGTGTGAATGCTTTGCAGACAGTCTTCTTAAAGAAGTTCTCGATCTGTGGTTGCTCTAGCTTGGTTTGCATCCAGCTTTGCCACACATCTTTGCGTGATTTGAAATGCTCAAGGCCATTGATTACCTTGGCTGCTGCACCTTCTACGTTGATCGATGCAGTGTGCTTGTATCTACTACGCGCCACTGTGTCGGGTGTGGTGCAACCATTGAGGCACCATAGCCGTAAGCCATTGGCTTGCTGAGAGAAGGACCAAGATGCATCATAGCTGTTGAAGAAGCTTACTCGGAACTTAACGTAGTCACCGACTGCTGGTTCAACAGTAAGATTATTAAATAGTATCTCACCTCTTAGCTTGCGACCGTCTTCAAGCACATCGACGCTTACTTCATAATCGTCTGATAGATCTGCTGACTTTACTCCGTCGAGAACTGAGTTGACTACATCATCGTGTGATACAATCTTGTAGCGTGATCCGTGTACGCCCAACACCTGATCGGTGTCGGTACGCACAACAGCTTGATGACCAGCAATGATATTGCCAAGCTGGTCGTGGATTGGTTGTTGTTCAACTGGAAAGTTGAAGTCGTTCATTGAGAAATGTTTCATGTTATACCTCCTCTAGTTTTGCATGTATTTGTGCAAAGCAATCTGCAATTTGTCTCATTCCGTGTGGTCGTTTGCAGTTATCAATTGCATTTGAGTTATCTTGAAAAAACTCATGGATTGCTTCGATGTCACTTCTGACAAACATTACAGACAAAGGCAGGTCTGCATAATCTATGTAGTTGAGTCTCATGTTAGTTCTCCGTTGGTTATGTCCTGCATTATTGCAGTGACAATAGTTAAAGTCATTAGTTACGTTGCGTCACTTTGATTTCTCTTTGCGTTTCAACCAATAGTTAAATGCTTGATATGATTGAAAGCCTAACAACTTAGCAGCGCGTGTCTGGCATCCATGATCTTTGCCTACCTGACGAAGCGCTTCATCAATGTAATCATCTGTTAGATCTTTAATTGCTTGTTTTACATTCATATCCTCTCTGAATTGGGTATTTGGTTTTAGCTTGATAGTTATTTCATCATCGTCAACAAAGACGGTGTGATATTTCAAATCAATATTCATTTAGTTTTCCTTTTTTGGTTTTCGTTTTGGTTTTACTTGCGGTACTTCGTGCTTGTGAATGACGCACTGCACTTCACCATGAGCAAGTGAAGGATTCGTTTTTAAAAACTGATCGCATTCTTCTGGCGTAGAGAATGCAACGAATGCAATCCATACAGTTTTTAACATTTGGTTTTCCTTTTTTAAGTTTGATTTTGCTAGCGACTGCATGCAGCTTACTGCTGCACACACTCACCCCTCTTGGCGTGGCCCCAGAAGAACCTGTCCAAATAAAAAAGGGGCCGAAGCCCCTTCCTGTTACGCCACCTCCTGTGTCTCTACGCCATCAGTGTTTGCAACACTGGTTGGCTTGAGGTCGATGCCTTTCTCTGCCAGCTTTGCTGCCAAGGCATCTTCCTTGTCGCTTGATGCGGCTGGTGCCTCATCAATCGCTGTTGTCCATGGTTGGTATGGCTTGTGTGCCATGCCCGTTGCTACCTCCATCATGTCAGCAAACATGTGGTATTGCTCTTCATATATTGCGAGCTTGTCTTGTAGCCTATCCTGCCAGTTGTTGGCTTGGTCAATGGCGTTGAGAGAAATCTCTGTGCCATCGTGCTTAGCAGTGACGTTCTTCAAGTGCTGTGTCGCACGATCTAGCTTAATAGCAACGCCTTTGACGTAGCCCTTCTTGTCCATGCGGGTATCGTACATCTTAGCCCATAGGTGGTTTGCAATGTTCTGCAAAAAGAACATCTGTTCCCACTTGTGGATATTCTCTTCTGTGTACGAGCCCTTGTCGTTATCGAATACCATGCGTGGGTCATAGAACTCTGCACATAGCCGCGCTACCGCTTGGCTTAGTGTTACGTTATCTTCACCTGTGTAAGCTGCTTTCAGGTCTGAGTTAATCATCTTAGCTAGTTTCTTATCCATGTCGTTCTCTCTTTCTCATTAAGTTGTGTTATTGTCTTTCGACACTAATCGGAAGCGCCGTCTAGGTGTCCGAGTCAAGATCGCGTAGCGCCAGCTTTGCTGGGAAGTCTTGACCCGGACAGCTAGATGACGCCCGAAGTTTCTCTAATGTTGTTATTATCTTATCTAACTCTTGTTCTAGCGCTGCATGTCCACGACAGCAGGCCCATTGGCTAATGTTATGAAGGTCATCTATTAGCATATCGTTTTGTGAGTCTTGAATCATTGTCTTCTCCATAAGTTAGTAGGTTATTGTTCAAAAGAACGCCTGTGGTCACGGCTAATCTTAGGTGGCGGGTCAAGGCCCGAAGGCCAGCTTTGCTGGGCCAGCAATGATGCAACGTCACCGAGCCAGAGCTTTAGCTCAGGTGACGTAGCGTCATTGTGCAGAGCCTTGAGGCGTCATGATCAATCACCTGTGCGGGGAATTTCACCCGCTCAGAGATTGATCTATCCTTAGATTAGTCGAACCCACATAGAAAAACAGGGGGGGTAAACGGTCATCATTCCGATGATCGTTTAGTCGAAACACTTTGCGGGAGCGTGTGAGCGACCCCCTCAACTGAGTCGCAACTAAAAGACTATTCAGCCCACATCTTAGGGGCTGAATGTCTATCGGTACGCTGGGGTAGGCTAGCGGGTTGCAAGGGTGGCCTGTGAACCCTGCTTGGCGAATCATGGCTCAATGCCGTGATACGCCAATGCGTCAGGGATGGAAGCCCGCAAGGGCCAAGACCGATAGGGCTTGGTTTACGACAGCCCGCTCGGACGCCCTGTCAACTGGTGAAATGCAGTGTGACGTAGGGTAATTAGTATAGTGACGTAACGTAACTATTGACAGCCACATAGGAAATAGTGTTAGCGTGGGGGGAGAGAGGGAGAGGGGGGCTAGCGAATGAGAAATAAGCCCCAATGTATAAACAATCCTTCTTAATCATAGCTTGCTGAGTTTAGCTAAACACAGACGACAGCAGTTAGCTATATGTTAGTCGTCAGCTTAGAAGAAAGGATTGTAACATGGTTCCAGCTAGCCGTAAGCTAACTGATAAACAGATGGCTCTGGTGGATACACTGGTAG
>Ga0208899_1000776_pt1 | contig 23455 bp, 10 predicted proteins | sample VirMetDEL_Nov_24_FD_184518 | JGI IMG/M metagenome (GOLD analysis project Ga0208899, IMG submission 184518) | Aqueous microbial communities from the Delaware River and Bay under freshwater to marine salinity gradient to study organic matter... | ecosystem: Environmental > Aquatic > Marine >... | reverse complement strand
AAACAATCAACAGGAATAGAGCAGTTTTTATAAGCTTTATTTAATTATTTAATTATATTATATTATGTCAGAAAAACAAGCGGCCGTTGAGGTCAAGCAAGAAGGTGACTTTAAATTAAAAACAAAAAAGAAGACACCAAAAAAATTAAACGAAACAAAGGACAATATTACAAAAGTAAATATAAATCCTAAAGAACCTTTGATAGAATTAGAACCAGAGGTCAAAAAAGTAATAATTCCAAAACAAGAAGAAAAAGAAGATGCCATTCAAATCGGAGAAACAAAGGAGGTATCTGTGGAAGAACCATCCGGAAATAGCACAGAGGTGGGAGAACCTGTACAAGAGTCCAACGAGACTACTGAAGGGTTTTCTCCGATCCAAGAAGTAACTAAAGAAGAAATTAAAAAAGTTGAAACTGAAGTTAAAGAAGCTATAAGAGATGAAAAAGTATTAGGTAAACCATTGCCTGAAAATATTGAAAAGCTAGTTGCTTTTATGGAAGAAACTGGCGGAACAATAGAAGATTATACTCGTTTAAACGCTGATTATTCTAGCATTGACGATGTTACATTATTAAAAGAATATTACAAAAAAAATAAACCTTATTTAGATAATTCAGATGTAGATCTTTTATTAGAAGATTTTATATTTGACGAAGAAGTAGATGAGGAAAAAGATATACGCAAAAAGAAACTTGCGTTTAAAGAAGAAGTTGCAAAAGCCAAAAGCTTTTTAGAGGAAACTAAGAGTAAATACTACGACGAAATCAAGTTGAGACCCGGCGTAACTCAAGAACAACAAAAAGCTATGGACTTTTTCAATAGATATAATAAGGAGCAAGAACAAGCTCAGCAACAACATCAATTGTTTAAAGAAAACACTAAAAAACTTTTCAGCGATGATTTCAAAGGTTTTGATATCAATGTAGGTGATAAGAGATATAAGTATAATATTCAAAACAAAGATAAAGTTGCAGAAAACCAATCTAATATAACAAACCTCGTTGGGAAGTTCTTAGACGAAAATGGTAATGTTAAAGATGTTAATGGTTATCACAAAGCTATGTATGCTGCTGAAAATATAGATAGAATAGCAGCTCATTTTTATGAGCAAGGAAAAGCTGACGCGGTAAAAGACGTTGTAAACAAATCAAAAAACTTAAGTGATACTCAAGCGAGAAAAACTCAAGGAGAAGTGTTTATAGGCGGATTAAAAGTTAAAGCTATTTCTGGTGCTGATTCTACAAAATTAAAAATTAAAACAAGAAAATTTAACTAATAAAACTTAAAATTATGAGTTTAACTCCTCAATTTGGTAGTTTAATACCGTCGCAAACACAAGAATTGCTTCCTAATAACTACCTACAATTTAACAATGGTACTAATGACTTTGCTCAGCAGTATCTACCTGAGATCTACGAACAAGAAGTAGAGCGTTATGGAAACAGAACGTTATCAGGATTTTTACGTATGGTTGGTGCAGAAATGCCAATGACATCTGATCAAGTAATTTGGTCTGAGCAAAACAGATTACATATATCTTATGATAACGTAAATGTTGGTGCTGATGGTTCTGGTGCTGGTGCAACAAACTTAATTACAATACCTAATACTGCTAGAAACGTTATATCTATTAATGATACAATCGTTGTACTAGACCCTGCAACAGGTGCAGAAGTAAAAGCTTTAGTAACTGCTTCTACAACTGTAGCTGCTGGTGGTGCTCCTGGAAACGGTGGTACTATTGACGCTGCTCCATTTGTTGGTGGTGCTGGTCTTGTTGCTGCTGGTATTACTCAAGGTGCTGGTATCAAAATATTTGTATATGGTTCTGCTTATGTAAAAGGATCAAACTTAAGCGGTACTGCTGCTGGAACTGGTGTTCAGGCTGCTAATACTAGAGTAAGTGTTGAGCCTCAGTTTACTCAATTTTCAAACTCACCAATTATTATTCGTGATCAGTATGTTATAAACGGATCTGACATGGCACAAATTGGATGGGTAGAAGTTGCAACTGAAGATGGAACATCTGGATATTTATGGTACTTAAAAGCTGAGTCTGAAACAAGATTACGTTTTGAAGATCATTTAGAAATGGCTATGGTAGAAGGTGAATACAATCAGGGTGCTACGGGAACAACTGTAGCTACACTTCCTGGTACTGAAGGTTTATTTGCTGCTATTCAATCTCGTGGTAACGTAGAAGTAGGATTTACTGCTGCTGCTGGACTAGATGAGTTTGATGCTATTTTGAAAAACTTAGACACTCAGGGTGCTATTGAAGAAAACATGTTATTTTTACAAAGACAAACTGCTCTTGATTTTGATGACATGCTAGCTTCTATTTCTGGCGGAACTGCTGGAGGTACTGCATTTGGATTATTTGAAAACTCAGAAGAAATGGCATTAAACTTAGGTTTTAGCGGTTTCAGAAGAGGTTCTTATGATTTCTACAAAACTGATTGGAAATATTTAAATGATGCTTCTACTCGTGGAGGTATAGTTGGTATCAATTCTATTGAAGGTGTATTAGTACCTGCTGGAACATCAACTGTATACGATCAAGTATTAGGAACTAACATCCGTAGACCTTTCTTACACGTACGTTATAGAGCTTCACAAGCTGACGACAGAAGAATGAAGTCTTGGTTGACTGGTTCTGCTGGTGGTGCATTTACATCTACTTTAGATGCTATGGAAGTAAACTTCCTATCTGAAAGATGTTTAGTAACACAAGCTGCTAATAACTTTGTATTATTCAAAGGAATCTAATAATGATTCAAAACTAATAATATCCCCGTCTTCGGGCGGGGTATTATTTTATTAACTATTTAATTTTATTATATTATGGCTAAAAAAGCTACAGCAGAAGCTGTTGAGGTTGCACCTCAAGAAGTTGCAGTAAAACCTGCACCTAAATCCACAAAACCAACGTGGGAAATAAAAGATAGAGTTTATTATTTAAAAGGAAATAAATCTCCTTTAACTTTGACTATTCCAGGTAAACACACTAAAAAGCATGCTTTACTTTATTTTGATCCTAAACTAGGTAAACAAAGAGAAATTAGATATGCTACAAACCAAGATTCACCTTTAGTAGATGAACAAAAAGGTGAATGCACATTAGGACATATTAGATTTAGTGAAGGTTCTTTAGTTGTTAAAAAAGAACAACAAAATTTACAAAAGTTATTATCTTTGTATCACCCTTTAAAAGGTAAATTATATGAAGAATTTAGTGCTGTTGAAGAAGCTGAAGATCAATTAGATGTTTTAGACATGCAAATTGATGCTATGAATGCAGCTAGAAACATGGACATAGATCAAATAGAAGCTATTTTAAGAGTTGAAAAAGGCTCTGAAGTAAATAATATGAGTTCTAAAGAATTAAAAAGAGATATTCTTTTGTTCGCTAAAAACAACCCAAGTTTATTTATTAGCTTAGCAAATGACGAAAATGTTCAATTAAGAAACATAGCTATTAGAGCTACAGAGGCTGGTATAATTAATTTATCTCCAGACCAAAGAACATTTACGTGGGGATCAAACGGTAGAAAATTAATGAATGTACCTTTTGATGAAAATCCATACTCAGCTTTCGCTGCTTTCTTAAAAACAGATGAAGGTGTTGAGATCTATAAATCTATAGATAAAAAACTATAAAAACAAGTGATACTATTATAAGGCGGTTTAGGCCGCCTTTTTAGTATAAATAAAAATTAATATGGCAGTAAGCGTAAACACAGTATACCAAACAGTCTTGTATATATTAAACAAAGAACAACGAGGTTATATCACACCTGCTGAATTCAATAGTCTTGCTACTCAAGTTCAAGATGAAATATTTCAATCTTACTTTCCTAATGGCAACCAAGTCAATAGATTAAATCAAAATAACACACAAAATGATACTGAGTTTTTTAACATGTTTAAAGACATTAGTTATAAACTTTATCCATTTGAAAAAGAAATACAATTTACATATAATTCTACACATGATTGTTTTTACAATAATACAACTTCAACAATATTTAAAATAGGTGAAGTTACAAGTACTTATAGTGGTCAACCTAGATATGATTCTATAACACAATTAGTAAGTAAAAAAGATTTTGACAAAATAACTAGATCAAAATTAACAACTCCCACAAAACAATATCCAATATTTAGAACAACTAGTAGTGACCTGCTTGAAGCTATTGTTTTTATAAACAGTGGCGGTGCTGGTTATGTAAACGGATCTAGTCACGGAACAACAGGTGGAACTGGTACTGGATTCACTGTTACTGTTGCAACTACAGGTGGTGTTGTTACAGGTATAACAGTTACTAATTATGGTTCTGGGTATTCTGCTGGAGATGTTTTAACAGTGGCTGGAGGTACAACTTCAGCTCAAATAACTATTACGCCTGTAAATAAATTAGTTTTAAAAGTTTCACCTTCACCTTCTCAAGCAAACGACGTTGTAAGTGTTAATTGTATACTTAAACCAACAGCTCCTGTTTGGGGTTTTACTACAGGTGCAGTAGGCCAATACATTTTTACAACAGTAGGAGCTACAGGTTCTACGTCTGTAGACTTTGAATTAGATGTATCAGAGCAAACTAATTTAATTATAAATATTTTAAAATATTGTGGTATAATTATAAGTGATCCTCTTGTTATTCAAGCTGCTGCTCAAGAAGCAGCTCAAGTAGAGACTAATGAAAAATCTTAAGTAAATGAGTTTAATAACAGAAACTAACGAACAATATTACCAAGGCGTACAAGCTTTTAGAGGGGACAATGCAGGTAGCCAAAACCAAGAGTTTCCAACAACTTTTAATACAAATTTAGTACTTGGAAATTACGATCCTAATAATACTGACTACGCTTTAAATAACTTTAAAATATATACTAGCACTACAGGTATGCCAAATCCTGGAAGTTGGACAGAATACACTTCACAATACGAAGTTAAAAATAATGTAATAACTATAGCAGGTAATTTGCCAGCCAACGTATATATAGCTGTACAATTAAAAAGATTAGATGGTGGTAAGTATGGTCAAACAGAAGCTCAAAAAGCATACGGAGATGCTGTAGAAGAAAACTATGGAGGTTATGAATACATAAAACTAAATGATGCTATTGATAACTTTATGGTAGGCTATGTAGGTGATGGTAAAATTTTACAAAAAGCTAAAAAATCTGATGTATTATTTTTTGCCAAAAGATCTTTACAAGAATTTAGCTATGATACTTTAAAAAGTATAAAATCTCAAGAACTTACAATACCATCTAGTTTAAGTATTGTATTGCCTCAAGATTACGTAAACTATGTGAGGGTTTCGTGGATAGATCAATTAGGAGTAAAAAGAATAATATATCCAGCTAATAATTTAACAATAAGTCCTTATGAAACACCTGCTCAAGATGATTTAGGAGTGCCTACGCAAGATAATTTTGGAGATAATACAGAAGGCACCTCTATAACAGAAGAAAGATGGAAAACTGCAGACACTAATTTAATAAGTCAAGATTTATTTAGAAACTTTGATGAGTTTGCTTATTGGGCTAATGTGTATGGTTGGCCTACTGAATACGGTTTAGGTCAGCAGTATGGTATAGATCCTCAGTACGCGCAGCTAAATGGGTGGTTTAATCCTAATTATAGAGATGGTAAAATGTCTTTTTCAAGTAATTTAGTTGGTAAGTTAATCGTATTAGAGTATATTTCTGACGGTTTAGCATACGATGCTGACACTAAAGTTCCTAAAATGGCAGAAGACGCTTTATATGCTTCTATACTTTACAATATAGTGTCTACAAGATCTGGACAGCAAGAGTTTGTAGTTCAAAGATTAAAAAGAGATAGATCGGCTAAATTAAGAAATGCTAAAATAAGATTATCTAACATTAAACTTGATGAATTTGTACAAGTTATGAGAGGCAAATCTAAATGGATAAAACACTAAAATTAAATGGCTAAAGCTAAAAATACTTTTCTTGGGTCTAAAATGAATAAAGACATTGACGCAAGAATACTTCAAAACGGAGACTACAGAGACGCTTTAAACGTTCAAATAAGTAGATCAGAAGGTGACGGTGTAGGTTCTCTAGAAAACGTATTAGGTAATTCTTTAGCAGTAGACTTTACAGCTATAACTGGTATTAGTAACTTAACATGTATAGGATATTGTGCAGACGATATAAATAATACTATATATTTATTTTTAACTAATTACACAGATCCTTCGCCTACTAATTTAACTTATAGCAGTACAGCTAAAAATTTTATATACGCTTACAATACTGTAACAGAAGTTCCTACAAAACTTGTAGAAGGTCCTTTTTTAAATTTTTCTAAAACTCATTTTATATATGCTACAAATGTTTTAGAAGATTTGCTTTTTTGGACTGACAACAGGAATCAACCAAGAAAAATAAATATAACGTCAGCTTTAGGGTCTAGTAGTTTTTATACTACAGAAGATCAAATATCTGTATCAACATATAATCCTTATCAAACAATACAGTTATATAGACAAAGTTTGTTAACTGGTAATACAGAGGCATATGAAACAACTATGCTTGATGTAACTAGTAAGTTTTATCCTAACGGTGGTGAAGCTAAAGTAACAACAGCAGGCACTTACAACTCTGGAGTTTCTATACCTATAAATACTTTTCAAGGTAATGTATACATAGGATCTAAAGTTAATCTTGGAGCAAACCCTACAGTAACAAAAATAACTGGTAATCCACCAACTGCTATAGAATTAAGTCTAGGTATTACTACAACTGCTGATGACGAAGAAATCATATTTGAACCTAATCCATATTACGATGCTTCTTACAATGGTGATCCTAACTATTTAGAAGACAAGTTTGTAAGGTTTGGTTATAGGTTTAATTATGTTGATGGTGAAAATTCTATATTCTCACCATTCACGCAACCTGCTTTTATACCTAAACAAGATGGTTATTTTGTTACTGACAATACAAAGTTATCTGCTTCGCCAGCTACAGCAACAGGTGATGTTTATGTAAGCAGAGAAAAAAATGATCAAGATTTAGCTTATCAAAGTACTATAGTAGAGTTTATGGAAAATAAAGTAAATAAAATTTTACTTTATATACCATTGCCTTTTAACAATTATGATTTACAAAACGCATTAAAGATAGATTCTATAGATATTCTTTATAAAGAATCTAATCAAACATCAGTAAAAGTTATAGAACAAGTTTCAATAGAAACTATATTTAACTCTGCTGCTCAAGCTCAAGCAAATGGTGCGGTTTCAAACAATACGCAATTTGCTATAAACAATATACAAGGTGGAATACAAATAGGTGCTCAAGTAACAGGAGGCGGGATAACAACACCTATAACAGTAACTGCATTTGATCCAACTGATCCTAATAATCCAGTTGCTGGAAATATAACAGTAAGTGCTAACGTTACTTTAGCAGATGATGCTATTATAACTATTGGTAATCCTAAGTTTTATATATATGATTATCAATCTAGAAAGCCTTTTAAGGTTTTACCTGAAGCAGATCTTATTAGAGTATATGACAAAACACCTGTTAGGTCATTAGCTCAAGAGGTTATAAGTAATAGAGTTGTTTATGGTAATTTTCAAAACAAGCATACACCTCCTGCTTTTATAGATTATAATGTCAACGCAAGTCCTAAAGCTGTTTTTAATATAAACTTTGGTGATGCAGACGTTAGTACAGGTATAACAAATGGTAAAACCATAACTGTTGCGCCTAAAGGTTTTGGTGCTAGCACGTTTTGGTCTAGTAGCAATGTAGTAGGATCTACTTTAAACAGTTTTTCTAGTGGAGTTACTATACCAAATGGAACGTTAGTTACTGCTTTTAATTTTTCTACAGGTGTTTTATCTGTAAATAATAATATAACAATTGCAGCTTCTGATACAATTGAATTGAGTCCAGCTAGTGGTATACAAGACACATCAAGTATTATAGAATATCCTAACCATTCACTAAAGCAAAATAGAAATTATCAGGTTGGAGTTGTTCTTTCTGATAGATTTGGTAGACAATCTAGCGTTATACTTTCAAATAGTTTAAATATTGTTTCAATAGGATCTATTAATTTTAAAGGATCTACTATATATTCAGATTATAATGTAGAATCTGTTGAGCAAGCTAATTGGCCTGGTGATTCATTAAAAGTTTCTTTTAACAGTCCTATTGGTCCACCTAATAAAAACATCTCTAAAGGTTGGCCTGGGCTATACAATGGTGATCCTGATAGTAATGCTTATAATCCTTTAGGTTGGTACTCGTGGAAAATTGTAGTAAAACAAACAGAGCAAGAATATTACAATGTTTATTTACCAGGTATAATGGCTTCATACCCTAATGATATTGTTAAAGAGTTAGGTAGAACATCTCATACGGTGCTTATTAATGATAATATAAATAAAATACCTAGAGATTTAAACGAGGTTGGTCCTCAACAAAAACAATTTAGAAGTTCTGTAGGTATTTTTGGTAGAGTAACAAACGATGTTACAGCGCCTGCTACTCCTGCTGTTAATGATTCAAAAAACAAACCTTATTTTCCAGGTATTAAACCAGATACAGTTTCAACTATATCTACTTTAAATGATTTATTTGATTTTAGTCCTTTAGTTTCTGAAAGACCAGACTTTTTTCCACAGTTTTATTCTTTTACATCTGATCCTTTAATTGCTAGAATTACAACAGAAAACGAAATAGGGCAAACAGCAAATACAGAGTTTCTTACAGCAAGTGCTATAGTTGATGTGGATAACACTCCAACAAGTTCTGCGCCTGCAGATCATAACAAAGTTTCTTTATTTAATATAAAAGGTGATATAGTAACAGATTCAGCTGCTCCTGTTGGTACACCTGCAGGAGATGGTATGCTAGTAAGAGGCGGTAGTTTACCAGAAGGTACTAGAGTTTTTGCTAAAAGTGGAGATGTAATTTCTTTAATTGATGCAGCTGGAAATCCTGTAATTGTAGGATCTGCACCTTCATCATACAATGGCTCCGCGCTAGAAGCCCCAGCTGTTAATATATTTAGTAAAGGTGATGTATTAACATTTTTTGCTAATCCAGAAGTTACAAGAACAAGTCCTGTATTTACACCTCCAGGTATACAATATTTAGCAGTATATGAAACAGAACCTGTAGAAAGTCTTTTAGATATATTTTGGGAAACATCGTCTACTGGTTTAATAGAAGATTTAAACAACGCTATATTATCAGACAATTTATCCGCAGCAGTTCTTTTTGGTTTTAATGATGCAAATTTTAATGAAGGTATAACTGTAGGTAGTCGTGTAGGAAACACTACAACTGGTTTTACAGCTACTGATATATTTGGCGCAATACTTGATCCTGCTGATTTTGAAATAACTCTTGAATCTCCTTTTGATGGTGAACCTGCTATTACAGACTTTGCAGGCAATGACAGAACTAGTGATTTTACTTTAACTGCTTTAACTGGTGCTAATGCTGGTTATTATCAGTTATTAACAGCAAGCTTGTTTGTGCATTTAGCAGATCCAAATATAAGAAATTTTAATATTAATTTTAAAATAACAAGTTTGGTAGATGGTACTTCTGCTTATTTTGTTGAAACCGCTGAGTTAGGAAATTTAGTCCCTACATTTATAAATCCGCCTTTAACTACAAATTACGATTTAATAAACATAGATCCAAATGGATCTACAACTGCACCTATTACACCAGCTGTTATAATGAGTCAACTTAGTACAGTTGCTATATCTAAACTAGTTGGTGAAAATGGTTCTAGATTTTATGATGATGGCACAACTGGCGCAGGAGGAACTAAGTTTAACGCAGGTAGAGAATTAATATTTGAATTAGTTGCTCAAACTTCAGCTTTTTTCTTTTTTAATCAACCTTATACTCAACAGCAGTATATAGATAATTTTGATACTGGTTTTGGCTTATTAGGTGTAGATATACCTGGTCCGGTTTTCACTATGTCTCAAGCTATAGCAACTAGTAACACTACACCAGATGGTATTGTTGATGGCGAAAGTTTTTTAACATTAGAAAAACCAGATACAACTGTACCTGATTTTAATTTTATTGATAACTCTAATATATCATCTCCTTTTAGAAATAGTGAATATGAAGATTATATAGTTTGGTTAAGAGTAACAGATGCAGGAAATAGCGTTACATCGCTTAGCGAAACAATAGGTTCAACAACATCAAGTCCTACAACTCCTTTAGTTGTTAGAGTAACTAGAGCTAATTTTGAAAAAGGTTTATCTTGGAAATTTATAACACCTAGAGATTTAAATTTTACAAATTACGTTATAGATTCTACATGTACTGTTGCTACTGTCCCTAATTCAACTACGTTTACTACTACAAATTTAACTGGAGATAATGTATTTTATGGTTTATTTGGTAATGTGGCTGGAGATGGAGGACCTATATTTTGTTTTTCTAATGCTGGAACACAAGCTAATACAGATCAAATGTACCAATTAAATGGTATTACTAACTCTTTCTTTTATCCGCCTAATGCTTTAATATTAAATTCAGCATCAGTTTCAACAAACGTAAGAGTAAGTAATGTAGACTATACGGGTACTCAAAATGGAAGTGATTTCGGATCAGATGCTACAGTATCAACTTTTACAGCTCATGGTTTAAATGTTGGTGATCAAATTAAATTTACTAGTGGAAGATGGGCTGTAACAATGCCTAATGTAGCAGGTACAAACTTTACTGCTAATGTTTTTCCAAGAGTAAAACTAGAAAGTGTTTTTCCTTTTTATTCACCAACAAATCCAACACAACAAGCTTCACCGGCTGAGTTATGTGCACAAGTAACTAATGCTGTTCCTCAAAAAAGTCCATTTCCGTCTGATAATTGTGCTTTTCAAGAACAACCTGTAGAAGTTAATAATGTAGCACCAGCAAATCCATTTGTTAATATTAGTTTAGCGCAGGTAGCAACTGGAGCAGGTACGCTTGGATCAGGTACAATAAGCGGATGCCCAGAAGACTGCAATGGATAGTGTTAAAATTTAAAAAATTAAGTGATAATATAATATGGCGGCAACAGTAGAAGTTAAATATTTTAATAGTTATATTCTTAAAAAGACTAACAGTGATGTAAGTACAGACGCTGGTATAGCTATGTGGAATGGATCATACGGTATACCTTCTCAAATAGGTGGTTACCCCAGGTCTACACCACAAGCGCCAGACGATAATAATCCTACTAATTGGGCTATAGAAGAATCTAGAATTAGAGGTGGTTTTAATAATACATCTACTGATTATGGCGCTAAAGCTTATTTAGTTGAAGAAGAACCTAACTCTGCTAAAAGAGTAAATACTCTTATATACTCAGGTATATTTAATGCTAGGACAGGTATAAATAATACAAATGTTTTTAGTATAGGTGAAGAAATAACTAAAAGTTTAGATCCTGCTAATGGAGGAATACAAAAGCTTTACGCTGAAAATACTAATTTGAATATATTTCAAGAACTTAAAGTAAGTAAAGCTTTAATAGATAAAGATGCAATATATTCAGCAGAAGGTGGTGGCAGCGCTGTAAGTTCTTTTACAACCGTTATAGGTCAAATAGTTCCTTATTTAGGTGAGTATGGTATATCTAATAATCCAGAAAGCTTTGCTGTATATGGTTATAATAAATATTTTGCAGACGCAAATAAAAATGTTATATTAAGATTATCTAGAAGTGGTTTAGATGAAATATCATCTGTAGGCATGAAAGATTATTTTAGAGATGAAGTCAATAGAATAAAAGTAGCTTCAACGCCGGGTAGAATACTAGGTGGCTGGGATATTTATACTAGTCAATATTTTGTTTCAACTCAAAAAAATATAACTTTAACAGATAATAATCCAGCTAATACAACAGTTGCTTGGGACGAAAAAATAAACGGTTGGACTAGCTTTTTTAGTTTTAAACCTGATCAAATTTTTAGTATTAGAAATCAATTTTATAGTACTAAAGATGGCGGTTTATGGTTACATAATTCTAATAAAAATACAACTTCTCAAGCTTTAACAAATGGAGCTGTTAATAATAGTACTAATGTAACTATAGATAATATTTTAGGAAATATAAGCAAAGGAGATATTGTTTATGGTCCAAATATTTTACCAGGTACTTTTATTGTATCAATAACAGGTTTTAATTTAGTTTTAAATAAAACACAAACAATAGCTGACAATACTTCTTTGTCATTTAGTAGTTTAGCTAGAAATAAATTTTATGGTATTAATGCAGATTCTACTATTACGTTTGTATTTAATGATAATGCTGGTATTTCTAAAACCTTTAAAACTATAGAATATGAAGGTTATAATGGTTGGATGGTAGATTCTTTTATTTCAGATCCTACTGGCGAAGATGAATTAATTGGTAATTACTCTTTTTCAAATGATTCTACAAACGTTGTTTATAGTTATGATGAAGGTGCTTACGACATGTTTGGAAACATTTATCCTCAACAGTTGACTGGCAATGTGTTAAGAGCTGGTTTTTATAGAAAAGAAAATAAATACTGTGCTAATCTTGTAAACAAAAGTCAACCTGTAGCTGGGGAAATACACTTTGGAAATGACATAACAGGTATAAAAGGATTTTATTCTGTAGTAAAAATGTCTACAGACAGTTCAACCGATTTTGGTGGTGAAAAACAATTATTCCAAGTAGGAACAGAATATATAATAAATAATGGATATCAATAACAAAAATAATAAGCTATGGCATTACTAACAGCAGCAATAATAGGCGGTGGAGCTCAAGCTTTAGGTGGTATTTTTGGAGCTAGCGCTGCTAAAAAAGCTCAAAGAAGAGCCGCTAGAAGAGCTAAAAAACTTCAAAAAAAATTAGATGGTCTTGAAGCTAATAGACAAGCTATAATAGACCCTTATGCTAACGTTACTGATTTATCAAGTATGATAACAAACCCGTTTTCACAGCTTGGTGTTGCTACTAAAGCAGCTGAAATTCAAATAGAACAAGCAGATTTGTCTTTAGCAAACACTTTAGATACATTAAGAGCTACAGGAACTTCTGCTGGTGGAGCTACGGCTTTAGCTCAAGCAGCGTTACAGAGCAAGCAAGGTGTAGCCGCTAGTATAGAACAACAAGAATCTCAAAATGAAAAATTAAGAGTTGAAGGCGAAAAACAAAGACAGCAAGAGCTCATGTCTGAAAGACAAAGACAGCAACAGGCTGATGTAGCTGGAGCACAATTTACTTTTGGAATACGTGAAGGAAGAGAACAACAACAAATAGATAGAACTTATTCTGAACTGCAAGCTGCAAGGCAAGCTGCGGCTATGGCTAGCGCTGACGCAACAGCCGCTATAACAGGCGCAATAGGTGGTATAGCTAATGTAGCAGGGTCATATATGGGTGCACAAGGAAACGTAGGATAATTATGGAAGATAAAAATATAACTAATAACCTTATTATAAAGCAATTTAATCAAAGTAATGCTATTGCTTATAATAAAGCTTTTTTACAACAAGCATCTGATTACGAGTTTAAAATTTTAGACAATGCATATCAGCCAACAGTACAGCAATATGCTAATTTAAAAGTTGCTATAAGTAATAACAGATGCTCTGAACCAGGTTGTTACTATGAAAAAGCTATGATAAAAAGACTAGAAGAAGCTCCTCAAATTTCTATTAGTTTTTTAGAAGATCTTATTGGTGAACTTGAAACAACAGAAGATCCTAATTTTGATGTTAATAATGATTATAGATATGCTGTTGCTAATTCTATTATGAAAGGTAAACCTGGTTTTTCTAAAACAGATGGTTATAGTGTTAATTTATATTTAAACACAGATAGCAGTCAAGTAATTGTTTTTGAAGGTCCTATGCTTGAATTTCCTCTTGTTATTAATAATACTGCTTTAAGCTCTTTATTAGAATCTGATACAGCGTTAGTAGCTCCAACTCCTGATATAAACAAAAACATGCTTGCACTACTTAGCGCTTTAGGTATATTTGCAGAAGGAAGTGTACTAGAAGATGGTTCACTAAGTCCTCAAGCTACTATTAAAGATGAATTTGTTTTAAAAAATCCTGATGGCAGTTATGATTATGAAATAATAGATATAGGTAATGGCAAAGGTAGAAATATTCTTAAGTTTGATTTAAATAAAATTAAAACTAAAATTGATCCTTTTATAAATGCCGAAGTAGCAGGCTTATTAAGCTCAGAGCAAGAAGCTGTAGCAGCGTGGAACGTATATTTAGCACAAGAAACAAGTGAAGAAGAAGATGATCAAATGGTTCAAGATGCCAACGCTGGCTCTAAAGCTTGGTCATATGAAAAAGATTTACCATTATCTCAAGATAATAAAATATTGTTTGAAAATAAATATAAAATATATTTTATGAAAAATTATTTAAAACAATTTATTACAAATAAATTTCCAACTGTTAAAGAAGACGCTGCTGTATTTGATTTAGAGCAAGCTAGGGATGCTAAAGCTCAAAAATTTATTGACGACAATAATCTATAAAATATAATTAAATGAGTCATATTACTTTAAAAGACTATATAAAGCAATTAGAAAACCAAGGCTATGATTATAATACAAGAGTAGCTATGGCTAAAGAGTGGGCTTCTACTCATCAACCTAAGACTGAATCAGTAAAGACAGACGACTTCACGAACACGCCGGATCCGGACGTGAAGTCAGAAAACACTACAGGATCCGACTCTGGAAGTGGATCATCATCGTTTTTAAAGCCTACTAATTTTAATTTGCCTTTTGGAACAAGTTTAGAACAACTAGAAGAAATACAAAATAATTTAGACGCTTATAACAAAGAAATATCTAGACTTTCACAAGTTGCAGCACCTGGTGATGCTTATAAAGTAAATAATAGCTTAGAGTATAAATTTGAAATAAATCCAGAAGGACAATTAGATTATTATTCTAGATCAAATCCAGAAGAAGAGTTTATATTACTTGAAGATAATGTAAAAAAAGCTAAGGCAGCAAAGCAACTTAAACACTTAGATAAAAAAGCAGAAAAAGAACTTAACAAATATTTAAGTTCTGTTAGAAAAGTTAATAAAAGAAAGTCTTTAATTAGAGATTTAAACAAGCTGTACGATACAGGTGAGCTTATTAAATTAAACAACAAAGAAGTTAGACAATCATTACTTGATTCTAATCCAGTAGAAATAGGACCTCAAGAATCAAACAGGTTTGAAAGAGAAAAAATAAAAAATCAAAAAATTAGTGAAAGTTTTTTACAAGATATAACAGCTTATGACGCTATAATAGATGAAAATTTTCGCAATGAAAAAGGTGAAATAGTAGTTTATACTGATCAAGGCAAAGAACTGTTAGATAAATTATTAAAAGAAAGAAATAAAATAGCTGAAGAAGCTAAAATGACTTTTGCTATATTAAATGGAAAAAGTAATCTTCAAATATCTCAAGATTTAAGAGACGAAAGAGGTAGATTAATAACAGAAGAAAGTGATTTAGACTTTTTTGCTATGCAAAATACAGCGGTTTATGATCCTGAAACAAACTCTTATGGTATACCTCAAGCTGCTGATAATAGAACTAATTATTCTGACGAAGAAGCTTTACGTAGATTTAAAGAAAGAACTGGTAGAGATGCTCAAAGTTTAATGGAATTAACGCCAGAAGATTATTTAACACCCGCTGGACAAGGAAGAAAAAGAATAGAAGAGCTTGAAAAAGAAAGAAAAAGAATAGAAGATCGAGCTAGATCAGTAGCTAAAGACTTGTTTCCAGAAAATAAAAATGTTTATGATGGTAAGTTTCAAACTACTGAAATTGAAAAATTTGTTTCAGATGAATTAAAAAAGTTTGATGAACAATATTCTATAGAGCTTAATGATTTAGAATATAACTATGGAAAAGGCAAGCAAGTTAGCACTCTTAAAGATTTAAAAATTAAATTAAAGTCTGGTGTTATACGTGTAGGAGGAACTATGGCATACGCTAAAACACTGCTAAATGATAATCTTGCCGCTATGATATTAGATGATAAAAGCTTAGCGGCATTAAATTCTTTACCTAGATTAGAAAGACAAAAAGCAATAAACAATATAATGTCTTTAGCTAGAAGCAAAACAATAGGTTTCATTCCTGGAGCATCAGGAATGAACGCTACTTACAGTGATGCTACAAACTATCTTCTTGATGTTTCAGAAAATTGGTTTAAAGAATCAGATAGACTTCAAGAATATACTGTTAAGTATGACATGGGAATAGGTGAATCTTTTTTAGAAAGAGATATTGTATCTACTTTAGGACGTCTTGGAGTTGAAGGTTTATCTAGCGCAACAAGTTTATTACAAGCCTCTATACCTTATATTGGTATACCATCGATTATAATTGGAGAAGCAGGTGCAGCTAGTAGAGAAAAACAAGATCAAGGCGAAGATTTAAGCATAGCACTAGCGGCTTTTTCTTTAGGAATAGGACTTTCAGAGGGTGTTTTAGAAGGAGTAACAAGAGGTATAGCAAAAAGAGCTTTTGGAATCTTGCCTAAAAGTACTTTAAAACAAGCTAAAATAAGCGTTCTTGGTTTGTTTAAAAACATGGGTGTAAACTTTTTAAAAGAAGGTGGTTCAGAAGAAGCTACACTTATATTAAATGAAGTTGCAGAAGCTTTATATAGAGATGATATTACTTCTTTTGAAGTATCATTAGGAGAAGCGGTTGATACATTTTTAATTGGTGGTGCTTTTGGTTCTAAAATAACTGCCGCAGGTGGAGGGTTTAAACTTTTAAAACAAGGAGCTGTTAATAAAAAAGTAAATAAAATACTTAAAAATTCAAAATTTGAAACTATAGGTGAAGCTTTTGGCTCTATAACACCTCCTGCTCCTGATGTAGCTGGTATTAACAATCAAGGTCAAGTTATAGATGGCGTTACAAGTGGTATGGTAATATCTCCAAGTAACACCGGAGTTAATCCAGTTTTAGATATGTCTGTTACTGTAAACGATGCGCAAATAGAAATGGCGTCTATACCTGGAGCTTTAAAAATACTAAACAGTCAATTAAAAGACGGAGTTAATAAAGGCGAAATAACTCAAGATCAAGCTGATGCTATAAGACAAAACTTTTTAAATGTTCAAGGAGCTGTTAAAACTTTAGAATCTTTAAATTTTAATAAAGAATTAAAATTAGAAACAGTTAGCTTAATGCTTCAGCAAAAACTTATAAAAGAAAAAATTAAAGAAGCTGGAGGTAAAGAAATACCTCAATCACTTATAGATCCTTTACTTCAACAATCAAAACAAATAGACACTAGATTAGCAGAGCTTAGTGGTATTAACTTTTTACAAAACGCAAATACTAGAACAGCCGCTATAAAAATGTCAGAACAATTAGATGTTGAGTTTGAAAATTTTAGTGATCAAGATTCTTATGATGCTAGAGTAAAAGAAATAGAAGATCAAGGCGGTGATGTTATTAAGTCTGTAGGTTATGGTCAGGCTGCTACAGTAGATGGTAAAACTGTTATATTAATAAATGATTTAGTTTCTGCACAAGATAATGTTTATACAACAGATCAACACGAAGTATTACATCCTTTCTTTTTACAAGCATTAAAAGGAAATAACGAAGCAGCTGCTAGGCTAGGTAAAGCTTTAATGGCTGAACTTATAAATAACAAAGATATAACAGGTGGCGCTGGTTTTTTAGTTAAGTTTCAAAAATATGTAAATGATCCTAACTACACTGGTAATATGACATGGGACGAGGTTATACCTTTAGTTAGTGAAGCTTTAAGTAATGGTGATATACAATACAACCCTCAAAACCAACAACAAAAAACATTTTTTGAAAAAATTAGAGATTTAATACAGTCGTTTTTTAAACAAAATGGTTTAAATATTAAGTTTAACACAGGTAAAGATGTTTTTGATTTTCTTTTAGATTACAATAATCAAGTACAAAAAGGTGAAGGTTTTACTAAATCACAATTAGAATTAAGAGACAAAGGAGCTACAGGTGCTTTAATTGAAGGTGAAGTTAAATTAGATCGTAGAACTAGAGGATCTAGAAACATAGAGCAAATTCAACAAGAACTAGACGCTATTGATACTCTTAGTGAGCAAGATAAAGACACTATTGCAAAAGAAAGCAAAAGATTAGAAGACTCTCAAGAAGTACAAACAATATACGAACAACAAGGTTTAAATGGTGCGTTTGAAATTATTGAAAAATTTAAACCTATAACTAATAGGATTGTAGAATCTAGAAGTCAAGCACCTAATTTTGACAGACAATTACTAACAGACGAAATAGAAACCGGTAAACGCGGTATATTTGACTTAATTAGAGAATATAAACCTGAATCAGGTGTGCCATTAGCTGCTTATATAAATAAGTTTTTACCAGCTAGAGCTATAGAAGCTTCACAAAGAGTTTTAGGTGAAGAGTTTACAGCTGATGTAACAGAAGCAAAAGGTGTTATAGCAGAAGAAGTAACAGAAACTATAGTTGAAAAACCAACTAAGCTTACTAAACCAAGTTCTTTATTACCGGCGCAAGCTGTAACAGAAATAACAGAGCAAGTTAAAGAAAAAATTAAAGGTGTTGATCTAAAAAACATGACCTTTAAAAAGTTAGGGGATTTAGCTCCTGAAATTATTGCTCGTGAAATAGGTATACCTGTTAAAAAACTAACAGACCCAAGAGCTAATTTGTCTAAAGGAGATGCAACGGCAATACAGCAATTTGTCAATAAGAACGCTGATAAATTATTAAGAATATTACCAGAAGGCTCAGTAACAGAAGCTGCAACAGATGACATCTTAGGCACGTCTACTGGCGTTCCAACAGGTTTATTAAAAGCTTTTTATACTAAAGGAGAACGAGGTACGCGTGGTGCTGGTCTTGCTCCGTTTGTTAAAAATAAAAATATTAGTAAAGCAGATTTTTTAAAAGCATTTGGTATTGTTGAAGGTAAAAAAGCAGAAGGCTTTAACGCAAGATCACCACAAGCTCAAGCTTTAAAAGGTATTGCTAGTCTATACGGTAGACTTGTAACTAACGAAGTAGTAAGATCACCTGAGGTAGATTTAAAACCAGAAGCAAAGCAAAGAGTTGCAGCTGGTAAGTCTAGAGCAATGGCTGCTAAAAGAATTAAAATTAATACAAAAGAAGAGTTTAAACCAAAGCAACTTACTACATTAGGTGAACTTTCTAGTTTAAGAAATAAAAAGCAGTTAGCAGATAAACTTGACTTTGATTCGCCTGCTATAAATGAAAAAAGCAGACCAGCTTTACAAACTAAAATGTTAGAAGCTGTTAAAACATACAAGTTAGATAATGCTGTTATAGAAGCAGGTGTGATGGCTAGCGGTGGTAAGCAAACATTTTACGGTAAAAAAGGAGGTAAAATGTATTCATCAGCTAAATTAGCTAAAGAAGCGGGTATAAAAAATCCTATTAAATTTGGTAAAACAACAGATGGTAAGTTTCTTCCAATTAACACTCCAGGAATAACAAACTGGGTTGCAAAACCAGGTAGATTATATTACGGTAAAAGTGATCCTGCTTATAAAGATTTATTAAAATCTGCTAAAATATATGATGGGCCAAAGCCTAAAAAAATAACACCATCTAGAGCTTTTTCTACAAACTCTAAAAAAAGAGCAGAAGCTTTACAAGAATCTAAAGACAACATGAAGGTCTTAGATCATGTAGTAACTAAACTTGCTGACGCTGTGGCTGATGGTATGCCTTTAGAAATAGCAGGAGATATAATAATACAAAGTTATCAAGCTACAGGAGGTTTAATAAAAATAGCTGCTCCATTTAAATATAGATCTAAAGTTTTTAGATATGGTGGACCTAACTCTAAAAAACAACAAAGAGAAGGTAAAAAATATAGAGAAGAACATAATCCTCCAGCTTCTGTAATAGGCGCTGAAATAATGTTTGCTATAAAAAATAATGCATCAAAACCTATAATGCAAGCTATTAAAGATAATTATTATCAAACACAATTATCTAAGTTTGATGATGCTTTGTTAGACGAAGCAAGGCTTGATGCTACTTTAGTAGAAGGTCAAACTATATTTGATAATCCTATAAGCAGACTTGCTGCAGCTGGAATAAATCTACAGTCTTTAGAAAATCCTTTTACAGGCAAAACTATAGCAGAAGATAGTGGAGTAGGTATAGATCCTAAAATTTATAACAATTTAAATAGAGATCAGCAAGAACAAGCGTCTGCTATACAAAACCAACAAATAATAGAAGGCTTGTCAAATCCAGAGTTAGATGTTAAAAAATCTATAGATTTATTAATACCATTAGCTGAAGGCAAAGCAAGAGAATCTAAAAGACTAAACAACGGTTTATCGCCTAACTCATTAAAATATGATGGCTTTGTTCCTATAGATAAAGTAATTACAGATTTAGGAACAGCTGATAAAGCTTTAAATAACGCTAGAAGATCAAATGCTCCTGTTAAAAAAATACGTGTTTTTGATTTTGACGATACACTAGCTAAATCAAAAAGCATGGTAATAGTAACTATGCCTGATGATACTACAAGTAAAATAAATGCTACGCAGTTTGCAGCACAAGCATCTGATTTACAAGCGCAAGGCGCTAAGTTTGATTTTAGTGAGTTTAGTAAAGTTGTTGAAGGTAAAAAAGGACCTTTGTTTGAAGTGGCTGAAAAAATAGCTAAAGCTAGAGGTACTGATGATATATTTATATTAACGGCAAGACCTGCTAATGCCGCAGGGCCGATACAAGCTTTTATGAAAGCTAATGGAATTAATATACCTTTAAATAATATTACAGGCTTAGGTGATGGTACACCAGAATCAAAAGCAAGATGGATCGCTGGTAAAGCTGCTGAAGGTTATAATGATTTTTATTTTGCTGATGACGCCATTAAAAACGTTAAAGCTGTTAAAGATGTTTTAAGTCAAATAGACGTAAAGTCTAAAGTTCAACAGGCAAGAGCTAGTAAACGTAATACATTTGATACAATAGTAAATGATATGATTGAATCATCGTCTGGTATTGAATCATATAAAACATTTTCTGCTGCTAAAGCTAGAACTATAGGTAGAGATAAAGGCAGATTTGATTGGCTTACAATGTCTTCTTCAGCTGAAGATTTTAAAGGATTATTATATAGATTATTAGGTAATGGTAAAAAAGGTGAAGCTCAGTTTGAATTTTTAAAAAATAATCTTATTGATCCATACAATAGAGCTGAAGACAGTATAATTCAAGCTAAAATATCTGCTTCAAATGACTTTATGGCTTTAAAACAAAAGTTTTCAGGTTTACCTAAAACATTAGAAACTGAAACTGGTGTTGGTAAGTTTACATATCAACACGCGCTTAGAGTTTATATTTGGACAAAACAAGGTATGTCAATACCTGGTATTTCAAAAGCTGATGCTACAAAGCTTAATAAGTTTATAACAAGTGATACTAAGCTACAGTCTTTTGCTGATCAACTTATAACAATACAAAAAGACAAGCCTTATCCTGAACCTGGCAAAGACTGGTTAGGTGGTAATTTAACTACAGATATTATTGGTGGTATAAATAAAGTAAACAGAACAGAGTACCAGCAAGAGTGGAGAGAAAATGTAGAAATTATATTTTCACCAGAGAATCTAAACAAAATGGAAGCTGCATATGGTACTCGCTGGCGTAAAGCTTTAGAGAATACTTTAAAACGTATGAAAGCAGGCACAAACAGGCTTGGTTATACTGATTCTAGCAATGCGATTCTTGATTGGGTTAACAATTCTGTTGGTGCCGTAATGTTCTTAAATACTAGGTCTGCACTACTTCAAACTATATCTGCTGTAAACTTTATAAATTGGGGTGATAATAATATTATAAAGGCAGGTCAAGCGTTTGCAAATCAAAAACAGTTTTGGTCAGACTTCATGACACTTATGAACTCTGATTACTTAGTACAACGTAGAAACGGTCTTAAAATTAATGTAAGTGAGTCTGAAATAGCTGACGCAGTAAAAGATTCTCAAAATAAACCTAAAGCAGCTATAGCGTTTTTACTTAGCAAAGGTTTTGTATTTACAAGATATGCTGATAGTTTTGCTATTGCTTCAGGTGGTTCTACTTTTTATAGAAACAGAATTAAAAAGTATTTAAAAGAAGGTATGGATCAAAAGCTAGCAGAACAAAAAGCTTTTGAAGATTTTAAAGATGTAGCAGAAGAAAGTCAGCAGTCTAGTGATCCTTCTAAAATTAGTATGCAACAAGCTTCTGGCGCTGGCCGTGTTATACTTAACTGGGCTAACACTCCTATGCAGTATGTAAGAATACAAAAACGCGCTTTACAAGATTTAATAGCTGGTCGCGGTGATGCTAAAACAAACATATCTCGAATAGCTTATTATGGTGTTGTACAAAATTTAATATTTAACGCGTTACAACAAGCTTTATTTGCTATAGGTTTTGGCGATGATGACGAAGAAGATGAAAAGAAAAAGAAAGCTAAAGATAAAAAAATAGCTGCAGTTGCAAACGGTATGGTTGATTCTCAGCTAAAAGGTTTAGGTATTGCAGGAATGGTTATGGTTTCTGCTAAAAACACTTTAAGGAAAATTTACGAAGAATCTAAAAAGAAAAGACCAGAATATGAAGCAGCAGCTATTGAAGCTTTAAGTTTTTCACCAGCTATAAGTTCTAAATATAGAAAATTTGTTGGTGGTTTAAAAAGTTTTAGTTGGAACATGAAAGAAATTAAAGAAAAAGGTTTTAGCCTTGATAATCCAGCTTACTTAGCAGGTGCTCAAATTATTACAGCTTTTACAAATTTACCTATTGATCGTGTTATGAAAAAAATTAATAACATAAGAGGTATATTAAGTGAGCAATCACAAATGTGGCAAAAAGTTTCTATGTCTCTTGGTTGGTCTTCTTATGATGTAGGTTTACCATATTATGGAGGTTGGGACAAACCAATTGAACCTACAAAAGAAGAAATTAAAAAACAAGAGTTTGACAAACTTAAAAAAGATACAAAGACACAAGATCAAATAGATATGCTTTTAAATTTTGGTCTTACTAAAAAAGAAATAAGAGCTTTAGGTAAAGAAGATGATAGAGTTAGAAAAATAATTGAACTACAAAATGCTGAAGTTGAAGTTGATGGAGAAAAAGTAGAAGTAGTAAAACCAAAAGAAACAAACGAAGAAAAACTAAAACGTCAGTTTGATTCTATTAAAGCTGAAAACAAGCCTGATCAAGTAAAAACATTAACTAAGTTTGGTTTAAATAAAAAACAAATTAGAGATCTTAAATATGAAAAAGATAGAGTTGAAAAAATTTTAGAACTAATGAATAAATAATTATGGCAAAATCACCTATATACGGAAAACTTTCTGCGTCATGTAAAGCCGCAG